>Ga0123342_1000426_pt1 | contig 66081 bp, 40 predicted proteins | sample Turbeawhitnodule_FD_89960 | JGI IMG/M metagenome (GOLD analysis project Ga0123342, IMG submission 89960) | Root nodule microbial communities of legume samples collected from Mexico - Turtle bean Mexico white nodule | ecosystem: Host-associated > Plants > Roots > Nodule | place: Mexico: Nepantla... | reverse complement strand
TTTTTTTATTATTTTTTTTTTTTTTATATACTTAAGTATACTTTTATTATTTGTTAAAAAAGTTATTTTTTAATCTTTAAATAATTAAAAATAAAAAAAAAAAAAAAACTAACATTACATATTCAAGTAAAAAAAATTTATTAGATAAAAGTTATATATAAAAATTTAAATATAATAATAATTTAGATTAAAATATAATTTAAAATAAATTTAATCAATACTCTTTAAAGAAAATAATTTGTTATATGTTATTTCTTCTTGACAATACCCATAACCATTTGTTTGATTGTTTTCACTCGTTTTCCTTTACGTCATTTGTCAATAGAATTAAACAATCATGTTATTATAACTTTTAAAATGTAAATAAATTTCAAGAAGCGCCCATGGCCTAACGGATAAGGCGTCTGACTTCTAATCAGGCGATTGTGGGTTCGAGTCCCACTGGGCGCGAAAATTTTAATTTTTTAATGTTTTTTGTTGCTTATTTATTTTTTATTAAATATTATTAACAAAAATATTTTGCTACTTTCAATACATTTTCTAACAATAATTATAATTTTAGCATTTGTGAAGGATTGTACAAAATCAATAACTTTGTTCTTTATTATGTTTTTATGGATAATAATTTTATATAATGTGATATAAGTTAGAAAATAGTTATATTAAGATTATGAAACTGTCTTCATTCGTCCATAATTTCATAAAAAGTATTTATAAATGAGTTTGTTACTATAATTACTTACGTTGATGAATTAAGTAAATTGCTAAGAACTTCCAAAAACTGTATGTTGCAAGAATAATAACTTCAAGCAATAAATAGTAAGCATCGTGGATTTTATCTCATTATTCTGACGTCTAATTTCACTCAATTATAATATTATTTAGTTACTCTTGGTTAGATAATAAGCATTATAATGTATGAAAAATTGAACATTAATTTTTTTTAAAGTTTATCTACAATGTTCTATTATAATACTTTTTCGTTAATTTATAATTACTATGCTATGCTTCTAATTTTTTTTTAAAAAGAACGTATATGTGATAATAGCATATATTTTTTTATATTATAATTAATTTTGACTGACTATATTACTTAAATCGATATGGCGTACTCATAGTTTATAATTTAGAAACATAGTTCTATTTCTATCTAAAAACTAATTGTATTATTCTTTTCTCATATAGTTTTTCTTTATTTAAAAAAAAAAAGTCATGGATTTTAAATATAGTTCATCAAGAAAAAAATCTACAAATTGAAGAAGTCCTACGTCCTTATATGTCATATAAATATATTTTCGTTGATAATCCATAGTCTTCTCTCAATACCTGAAATACTTCTTCAATTTTTAAATATTTGAGCTTGTAGATAAGTTCATGAAATATATATATTTTTAAAATTAGTCTTTTTGTAAAAAAATAACAATATTTATATTATAACATTGTATATTGCAAAAGATTTTCCTATTTAGAATCTCTTATTACCGTGGAATGGGTGACGTGGAAAAGCAAAGAAAGTTGTTTTTGGCTTTCTCGGTGATAGGAGATGATTAGCAAAGAAACATTCAACAAATACTCTCCTTTTACCATGTTACTCTTTGCTTTTTCAAATTTTTCGTGCTATGCAACACTGAAGATTCCATTTACAACCAAGATTTCTAAGCATGTGAATGATTTGACTATTTATTGTGGTAGTTGATGAGTTAATGGAATGATAAATATTGAGAAGGCACTGAGGGGAGGTGCGTTTTGAATGCTTTAAATTGAGGGAGGAGTTGAGTGTGAATGTTGTGAGGAGTTTGTTCTTGCTAAAGAGGTCTTCAGAGGTGCGCGACGTGGCTCGACGTAGTGCAATGTGGTCCTCGATGGTGCTGTGTGTGACTTGGTGTGGTGCTCGATGGGTGTGGTTCGACGTGGTGCGCAATTGTGCTATGTGTCTAGTGGTCGTTGGTAAGTGGTGTGTGTGGGCAACGGTAGTATGTTCTCACATCCAGGTGCATTGAGAAACCAGATAATCGATTTTGACACCTGAGAATCGATTCTCACACTCGATTCTTTTAGACAATCGATGTTGGAGTATACAATGATCGGTTTTTCTTATTTTATTTGAGGGATAATCGATTATCCACATGCAAAATCAACTATCCCTACTTTTTTTTGCTGAAATCGATTTTGTGTCATCATAATTGATGTTTTTGTGTTTATTTTTTGTTTGGTTGAGTGAATAATTATTATTATTTTTTTATTTTGATGTATGTATGATGTGATTTGATTTATAAATATATGCAATGTTTTTTTTGGTTTGGTTGAGTGAATAATTATTTATTTTGATGTAGGCATGTGGTGATTTGATTTATGTATATATGCAATGTTTTTAATCATTGAAAAATACCATATTATAACACTAATAATTTTAATTAATCAAAATTTACACAAAAATACTTAATATTTGACTATTCTATTTTTCTTAAAGACAAGAGTAAATTTATAATATCACATTTTAGACCTTTAAAAAAATAAAAATATTCTCACAACCATCACATATCTCATAAACTTTAATAATTTTTTCTCATAAATCTACCATAACATACATCAATCCAAACACACTAACTTTTCTCACACTTTTTTCTCAAATCCTTACACTTTCATTTCTCAATCCAAACACAACCCAGTGATTTTTTTCCTTTTTCTTCAATTTTTTTCTTAATGTTTATAATGTTTCCTAAAAATAGTAATTTAATTACATTAGTGATTGATTATATATATTTGAAATATGTAGTATTTCATGATTATATATTCTTTTTCTAATAATTATAAATTGTGTATTAGTTTTAATCTATATATTGTATATATTAAACAACAAGGCGCCCATGGCCTAATGGATAAGGCGCTTGACTTCTAATCAAGCGATTGTGGGTTCGAGTCCCACTGGGCGTGATTCTTTTTTGTATTTTTGAGTGCATATATTTTTTTAATTAAGGAGAGAATCTTTTTAATATTTTTATTGTTTTACTAAGTTATAATCTTTTAGGAATTAAAGAAAGAAAGTATTAAGAATTAACAGGTATTGTGACATTAATTAGTTTAGATAAATAAATAAGAAATATTGTTCCTCCTTCAGTATTTAACAACCTGTGAAATGAATTCAGACATTGAGAAGGGTAACACGTGATTAGATTCGTTCTGCATTGGATTTGCCCCTCCTTCGTACAAATTACTAAGGATCACATCGTGGGTTGAGCCATGACAATTCCTATTTTTAACTTTTTTTTTTCCCATTTTTTTATTGTTATATATAGATATTTTTAGGTTGAATATCATTTAGTATTTGTATTTATTATTTATTAAGACGATATTACTATATTATTTTTAACGTGGAACTCAAATTCAAGATTAAAAAGTTACAATCATATTGAAAGTTTTTTATACTTTTACGAGGATAAAAAATAAGAGAATTTGTATTGTTATAGGCAAATTATATTAATGTGAAAACCTTTCGATTATGTTTATAATAACTAAATTATAACACATTGTATATCTTTCTTTTATCTGTTGGATGCATAATTAATGGAAATTAAAGTAATAAATACTCTTTTATTTACAAGTACGCTGAATTTAGTTGCAAGAGACATTATTATATAATAAAAGCGATGATAAACTTTAATATCTTATGTACATTATATATACAATCACATATGCATTTGATATATAGTTTAATATGTTTTTAAATGCTTTGAAAATTTTGTTTTTTAGTGTTTTTGTATTCAATATTGCAAATTTGTTTCTTGCCATTATTATGTTATTTTTATATTAATGGTGTTGTTGACATATTAAATTTGATAATATAACAATAAACAGAAGATTACACGTTAATATGATCAATTTAAGAGTAAGTAAATTGCTATTTGAATTAGATTTGCATATTTATTAAATGTTGAATATAAAAGGCATTAAATTTTGATTCAAGATAACAAATCAATTTTAACTTAAAAACTCAGAATAAATCGTATGAAAGATTAAGTAATACACCTCTTAATTATGATACATATTTTAACCTTGATCCAAAAGTAAAAGGTTGAGCAAGACCATATAAATAAATATCACAATTAAAATAAATGTATGTTATATTATAATATTTTATTGTATTTGATTCTTAAGGGTTAATTAAGTAGATGTGATGGAAAAGCATTGCATTGTAATGAAAGAGCAGCAACAACAAGTGGCGCGCGTTGATTGTCCCTTGTCCTTGTGAGTGTGTAACATTTATGGGTCCATCAAAAAGTCGCACACCACTTTGCTTCCTCATACCTAATTCTTCAACCATTCATATTTACACACAAAATGCTGTTTCATCACCCATTATAGACTAAGAAATTTTCTAGACTATTAATTGCAACTCACCCTAATTTTCACTTCAAAAACCCAAACAATATTTTATTTGGTAAATATCAACTATTTGCAAAATTTGCATTGCAAATTGTGTCATCAACTCGTCATAAAATTATTTGCAACACCAAGGTTCTTCTTCTTTATTTTATGAGGGTGAAATGTAGGTGGTGAATAAGGATAGGAATATAAAAACAAGGAGAAGAGTGTGTCTAATTCTGAGCGAGGAGAAAAAATGGTTCTTAGTTTTTATCTAATTTCATAAATAACTATTTTATATAATGTTGTATATTACACATCGAATAAAAATAAAAACATCCCATAATATATAAATGATTGTAATCCTTTCCATGGATTGATTTTGTAATGTTAAATTAGATTTAAAGTTCACGATATATAGTCATTTAAAACTTATAATAATAAAGTTTATTAGATTTATCCGATCACAATCAATTTCATACTTAATTTCAAATTGTAATCGGATCATCTATAAATATATATTATTAGGTATTACTCATCATTTTGATACTATAGAAATCTCAATCCACTAAAAACAATAACATTTAACGTGGAACAAACTTCACTGATTTTATAAGATTGAATTAAATTTAAAGTATTTTTTTATATAATTTTAATATTTTAAATAAATTCAGAACAAAAATATTTTAAATTGAAAAATATTGAATCATTGAAATTCAATTAAAATCAAGTTTATAGATTGATTCATTTAATTACTTAACAGAAGAACCTATTAAAACAACCATAGAAGTTTCAAATACATTTGTCATGGGGTTAAACTATACAAATCAAACAAAAATGTCAGTATATGAATAACGTGGAGAGGATATAAATAAACACGGATATTTATGTTCAATATATGTGATTTTTAATTATTTATTCTTAGTTAATTGGTCCTAAATTACATTATCGTTAACACATCACTAGTAAATCGTGAGAATTAAACAAAAAAATAATAATTTATAATAAAATGGGTTAACTTTTTAATAAATATTAAGTTGAAAATACGTGTATAGATAAATAACTGTCACACGGTAACTTTGTAATTAAAAATAAAGATAACAACACTTATTTATGTTATTATATATCTGAATAAAAGATATTGATGAAATATTAAAAAATGTGGTTGTCGCTTTATAAACACATTTTTTTCCCAATTACACACTTCATACATTCTTAAACAGGTATATAATTGTTTTTTTTATTATTCAGAAAAGTATAGAAATTAGTCTTCCAATTTTTTTTAAAAAAATCTTTAAATATTTCAAATGCAAATATTAAAGCTTAAAATATTTCAAATCCAAATCTTTAAAGATGATTTTTTTTATCTATTTTTAAATATTAAAAAGATATTTTAAAAATAAAGATTTCATAAAAAATATCTTTTCATATTAAAAACATATTTAATGCAAATATTGAGATTAAAAGCTTGGGAATGTGGTACGGTTTCCGACAACCTTACGTGACAAGAAACAATGACACGCGTACTCGCTGTACGAAACATCAGTTGCCATGAACTACACGTAAACCTAATTTGTGTTTTGGTTTACCTCTTCCTTCTACAAATAACATTTTCTAAATTTTCATACTACTTCCATTTTTGGTAATAATAACTTTACATCATATTTTTTTCCACTTTCATTTCTTAATTAGACATATCATTGTTTTATTTTATATTTATTTTTCCTAATTAAATATAATATTTTATTAAATAGAGTTGTAAAGTAAAAGTGAAGAAAAATAAAAATAAAAAAAACCTTTTTCTTATAAAGAGACATTCTTACGTGATAATACTACACTTTATTTGCCCTTATTATATATAACCTCATAAGTAAACTCACATTAAAAAATAATAAACAAAAATCAACTGCAGAAAAATAAACAACATATGAGACGTGATTCGATCGTCAACTGCAATCTACATCCACACGGATAACTACTAGATTTTCATTTTTGTTTTCTTGCACACAAAATTACAAACACAATGATTTATTTAAATAAAGATGATAAATGAACACAATGATTAAATTCACTCACTAAATACGGTGTCTAGTCAGCCCAATCCAATTGATCATGGTTTCATACCCAACTAACTGTGCGTAGCAAGTATTCTTCTTTACATCGTTTGAGAATTTTCGTAACGTGTGAAAAAAATGAAAAATATAAATAAGATTATTAAACTTCATAACCAAAATATACATAATATATGTATCTATAAACAACAATCAACTTTTGCTTTGACTACTGTATGCCATATCAGTATCACTTCAATGCATTATTTGCTGAATGGAATCTAAAGAAAGAAAACATCATAGCAATATATTTTTCTTCTCTTAGAAAAAGAAAGGATAATTGTTTTTGGTATTAGGTAAAAAGCTTTTCCAATTCACAAGAACGTAACTTAACATAATATAAGGAAAATGAAAGATTTTTTTTTGTTTCAATTTATTAAAAAGTAAAAGATTTTCCATAACACGAAACATGCAGAAGTTATCTTGAGTTAGTTTAATCAGATTGATTATTAATCCAATTTAAAGGTACAATGATTAAAGGTAGAAGGAGTTTAATAGTATCAAAACTTATCCCATATAGAAGCTATACAACCTACTAATTTTGAGTGTGAAAGTTAAAAAGACTAGAGTCCAATTAATGGGTCAGATCCCATCGACCATTAATCAAATCTAAAGTTTTTATATTTAAAAAACTGAGATTTTTTTTAATGATTTTGGACTAATTTATATTTTACAATATTTTACATAATGTATTTATTTCAATATCTCTTCTGCCTATTTAAAAAATTGTAAAAAAATAATTTATATTCCTGTCATTTTGGACTTAAAATCTAAAACAATAGTATTGTTAGATCAATCATTACATTCGAGGTATTGTCCGTTTTAAATGTCAATGTTCTATCACAGTTTTATTTTTAAAAAATGTTTCAGTAGAAGGACAAATCTAAAAGATAGTATCTGGTATTGTCCGTTTTAAATGTCTATGTTCTGTCACGATTTTATTTTTAAAAGACGTATCGATAGGAGGAGAAAAAATATATAAACTGTGATTAACCTTGACTGAATAATATAAGATTATATTAAAAATAACTGGATTACTTATTTTTAATATTTTTTACCTTTTAATAATTCAAATAAGGCAAACTCTTGCATAACATAAAATTTCCATAAAGTTATTTTTCCTTGTGATTTTATTTAATCTATAACAAGAAACAAAATAATTTAATAAAAAAACCACAAACACTTGCACAATCTTAAAAAACAGTGACACATAAATTGAATTAGAAAAATATCAGTGATAACAGAAAAATGGAACATGTTTGAAAATCTGAGAAAGACAGAAAGAGTTGAAACTAAACAGAGCATGTTTTTTGATGATCAGTCTGAAAGTGGAAGAATCCACACTCATCTTCTCCAACCATCATCTCGCAAATGCTTCCCACTGCCATTGGAGGGTACAACCAGCTATCCACCGAGTCAATAAAAGCGAACTCACTTCTCGACTCCACCGATTCCAAGCTCTCTTCTATGTTCGGCAGTTCCACAATCTCGCTCAAATCCGACGACTCTGCCTCATCCGAGCACTCGCGGTCGAACTCCACCATCGCGGCGGCTTCCGCGGCGGCCACTTGGATGTCACGTGGGGCACACGTCACGGGTCTGGGAAGCAGGTTTACTATGGCAGGGAAGTTGAGAATGGCGGCGCGGCCCTTAATGCTCAGAGCCGCAACGTCGTGCGCGCGCGCCGCCATTTCTGGCGTGGCGAAAGTTCCGAGCCATATGCGTGATTTCTTGCGTGGCTCGCGAATTTCGGATACCCATTTGCCCCAGTTGCGCATTCGCACGCCGTGGTAGAGGGGGTGTCTGGTGGGGTCTCTGTTTCTCTTGGGCTTGCTCTGTTTCGGGGTCTCTGTTTTATGGGGTTTTGAAGAGGAGGAGTTGCAGGGGCTAGTGGAAGGAGTTTGGTGACAGGGTGTATCGGTCATTTTTAGTGAGAAAATGGGAATGTTTGAGGAGCAGATTAGAGGTTTGTGAGTGATAAGGAGTGTGGAAGAAACAGAGCATATGGGTCGGCTTTGTTGCAGTGAAGGATAGATTACCCATAAAGCGACCCTTAACCTACCAATAATATAGTTCGTGAATGGTGACAATGCATAATGAGTTAAGTTTAGGTTTATTAGTACGATGGGAAACAAGAAAAAGAAAAAAGAGAGAAAACTTTATAATACAACAACTAACGCTGTTAAAGAATGGAAATTGCAGAGGATTTGTTTGGTTAAGTATAAGGTTTTTTTACAGGGTACATTGGTCTCACACATGCATAGAAGATATTTAGTTTAGTGTTATATTTCTGGCCAAGTCTCACATGTCAACATCGCACATTTCTTGTGTCCCTTAGGGTCAAATTGTTGCCTTGTGCAATTTTCATTCTCCATTTGTATAAAGAAATTCACAACCAATTGGTTGGGTGGTGTGTGCAAAGGCCACTAGCACTTGTTTTTTTTTTTCCTTTATTCAAATTTCTGCTATTTTTTATTCATATTTTTGGACTAGACCTTGTGATGTTAATTGGTGTGTAACGGTCAAACGACTCTAGAAGTCTTGGTATTTGTATACAAAACAAGAGATAACTAATAAGGGAGAGTTATAAGGAAAATTAAGAAATATACAATGTTAAACAAATCTAAAAAATGAAAAAGAAAAGATTGGTGAAAGAAGCAAAATAGTGAATTGTTGGAGTGGTAAAAATTATTTTGAAGGAAAATATGGAAGAAAATTAAGCATCCCTCTTAAGGGGAAAGGGGATGAATAATTTGTTGGGAAGATGGAGAGTTTAGGGATTGTAATGTTCCATAATGTGATAATGATGTTATGCATTGGTAATAATAGAAGAAACATATATCTCCATCCTAGAATGCTTTGCTTCCTTCCACACCAGGCACCTCTTGCTATGGATTATCTACAACCTATCCTTATCCAAATTACCCTGATGTGACACTTCAAGATGGGATGCTATTATAATTGGTCCATTACTGTTTCTCATCATTTTCTTTTTTTTTATGCTATTTACTACTTAATCCTGCTCAAAAGTATTGAGGTATATAAACTTCTTTTCACCTCAACATTTATCTCACCAAGTAAAAACAAATCCCTCACTATCTGTGCCTTGGATGTGTTTATATTTTTCTTCCAAAATAAGAATTTGGATGTCGTGAGTTAGACCATTCTTGTTCATCTCAAGTATTCATGAATATTTACACCTTTAAAAATATCAACAATAAAATAAATTAGGATAAATATGAAAGAAACCTATACTGTTATGGTTGAATGTTCTCAAAACATATCGGTATCCCAACCGAATAAAAATAATATAAATGCTAATTAAACATGTATTTTAATTTAAGTCAAACAATAAAAAAGTTATTAAATATTATAAATAGGCGCAACAATCAAATATTTATTATTATTACATCATTAATTTCATCTAAATATCGAACATTCACTTCAATATCATATAACCTTTTATATATACCTTTTATATATACTCTCCAATCGAGTTAAATCTAAATAATAGAAAAGAAAGAAAAAAAAAAAAACCCAAAAATAATCGATTATTCCATCTGAATACATCATTAATCTCAATCACTCTTATTTTAATCCCTCTTAAAAAACAAAATTATATCAGAAAATCAAACTATTACAAATATAATAAAATTATAATATATATCAATAAATATAATAAACAAAATTATATCAGAAAATCAAACTATTACAAATATAATAAAATTATAATATATATCAATAAATATAAATTTATATTATTAATTTTATAAGATTAAATTAAACATAAACTTTATTAATTTCTTTATTCTTATACTCAGTCAAATTATAATATATAAATAAATAAATATAATTTTTATAAAATTTAATTAAAGTTAAATTTCACTATCTTATATTTCTTTATTCTTATGCTCAACATGATTTCTTTATTCTTATGCACATGATGACGAGAGATAATATATCAAGAAATAATATATCACAATAATTGAAGGAGTGTTAAAACAGATAAAAATGTGTTTAATCCACATATTTAATAGAAAAATTGGAGCAAATTGATTAACCAATGTTTAATTTTTTAGCTGTAATTTTGGTTGGTATACATTATTTTATTGTTATTTTAAACAGAAAAAAGTGGCATTGGTACATGGCTCTTCAATACAATTCTTCTTAAATAATGTTCGTGTCAAACACTATTCTTCTTAAATAATGTTCGTGTCAAATACTCAGTGATCAATTTAAAAAATATTTGTATCCGTTAGATTTTTAATAATTCAAACACAATTTAAAAAAAAACAATCCATTATTTTTTAAAAAATTCAAAACTTAATACATAATTTTTTTATAGAAGAAAAACCAGCCATAAGAAACATCTTTTTAAAAAATGCCATGAGAAACATCTTTATAGTAAAAAAAAAAAAGCAATGAAAAACATCTTTAGTAAAAAAAGTAAAAGTTTCATTTTCTGATCTGCACAGCCCTTGGTCATTTTCCAAAGGTAAAGGAAATTAAGATTTCAAAACACTCCAATCAAGCTGAATCCGATCGAGTAATAGAACTATGGAATTTGTTTCTAAGGGGTGCTAGATTTACACTGGACATTAAGGAGATAGGTCGTACCATTTTCTATTGAGAAAAAACTATAAAAGAAAGGGCCAAACAGAACTCAAACATTGCTGCAGGAAAAGTAAGACATTGTGCAGGATGCACCCATATGGTATTGCTGATAGTGCCGGGAATACAGATCGAAAAATCTCAACTACTTACAAAAAGAATTAAATGAATAAAAGGCAACATTCTAGTGTTCATTTTCTTTCAAAATATCAGGAACTGGTAGTAACCTGTTCTTCCAATTACTAGAACTGTGCTCATGTTTTGTTGACGACATGGACAAATAAAGAAACATCGATAATGCTCCATCATGGCAAAGAAAATCAACTTTCTCCATTGGAAATTATAAACCGGTTTGATTTATTCGTGTGAAATCCACTACAGCATCATAAATCTCACCATAAATCTTTGTCAACAATAGTAAGATTTGAAATTTCAAATCACTCTCCTTGAATCATTTGCTGTAGCAAGATGGTCCTACAAGCACGAAACAACATGATTAAGTGCGTCAACCAAAAACTAGGCAAAATATTCCTAAAGCTATATCTTGAAATGTGAGAAAAAATGAACATGATTTTAGATAATTCAAATCAAAACTGTACAAAGAAGGTTTAGAGCTTTCATCATGTATGCTAGTCTAGAATTAAGGGAAGAAAACCTGGTCTGATTACTACAAATGAGTAATCAGTCCTAATTCCATATAACGAGGAAACAAATGTAATTAAATCCTACGAAAATAAAAGGAAATAATGATAATAATATATGAGCAAGAGAAACAACACTAATATGAAATAATCCAGTATATCAAACTCAAGCCATAACAGATACCATGACCTGACGGGCTAAATTGTTCATCCTGGCTACTATTTGGTTTCAAGATGTTCAATTATGAATTTCTGATGACATCTAGAACTCCACATAAAAAGGGTTTGTACAACAAAACAAATGAAATGACTACTTTCTTATGATAAATCACATTCAAATGACCGAATTTCACGCAAACTGTTCAACGTTACCAAACAAGTTTGGATTCTACAGAGCAGAATATTCATTGCAAATCATTAAGATCCTTTAAGTACCCCGATAAAAAAAAGATCCTTAAAGTAAATCATTACAGGGTAAATAAATTTAGTCCAAGACTTACTGAGATAAAATCAAATGCTTTAGTTTCTTCTTTCTTTGAACTGTTGATCATTGAGCTAGAAGTTTGAGTTGAAAATTTTGATTGGAATATGTCCGGAAGAGGTGCTCTTTCATTGCTACCAGCATCTTGAGCGGTACTGGCATCATGCCTGTTGACATTATTAAGGTGTTGGAAATTAGCCATTGTAGCCAGAAATTGCTGCTGAGCCAAGAGATTTCCCATGGCACCATAATTAAGTGGCTGAGAAGAATATGGTTGGTTCAACATAATGCCAGGTTGTGCAGTATAAGATGGATGATCAGAAGAAAATATGGAATTTACATCGATGCCAACTGCTTGAGAGCCCAACATGCCACCAAAACCATTGTCCTGTCTCAGATGGCTACCATGTTTATTTGAACCAGAAAAAAAGGATTCAGATTGCATGGTAGGGGATGTTGCTTTCTGTTTTGCACTGGACGTATTTTCATCGACAGACAAGCCAGCAAATAAATGATCAACAGACTCTCCATTATTTTCGTGCCTGGAATTAGTGGCAAAAATGTCATTACTCTCATGATGACCCAGTTTATCATTGCCAACAGTCATCCTTGAAAAGATATCGCTATGCTCTTTGTTGTCATTAGAATGAAATGACACATCGGCAAAGGGGTCATCATTTTTTAGTTCGTTACTAGCTACTCCAGTGTTACTAAAATTTCCAAATAAATCAACAGCCAGAGTCGGAGGTATGGATGGTGTCAAATTTGCTACATTTTGATCATTTGTTCTCTTTGTAGCATCGCCTGTTCCATGATAGTCATGAAAATCACCAGTGTCTAACAAATCAGGAAACTCAGCAACAACAGCACTATCCATCTTCACAGCCTTCTCTGAATTAATGGAACTGTTTGGTTGGCCTCCACCTAAAAGACCAAGAACCTGTCCATCAAATGGCCAAGAGCTAAATTTAATTACAAAATACTAATCTTGCACTCCAAAGGTTGCTCTTAAACTTGTCTGCTTCCTTCTAAGAAATTTGGTATAGGGTGATTCCTTTCATTTGTGTAACTTTACCCATAAAAAGAAAGGACTGCATAATATTTTGCACCGTTCTGAGAAACAACTGAAATTCTTACCAGTATCTATAATTTCATAGTAACTACAATCAGCTATCAAAGTTTTTTCTCACAATTTAGACATCCTTTTAATATTCTAGATATGATATCAGCTTTTAGTGGGATGATGACAGAGGGACATGATGCTAAATAAGATTGCATTAATATCTTAAAAAAGGAAACCTGTGTAAATGACCCACATAATTGAGTGAATAGAAAAAGGGGAAATGAATACAAGCTAGATTATCCGATTTAGTGGGAACAAGGAGAAAATTAAACAAAAAAGGGAAACTTTGTATCTTAAAGTTTTAGGCCTCGGCATACATTTATTGATATGCCTACCACCAATATTCCAGTTTTAACCAATCATAGTTCAATAGGGTTAAAGTCAAAACAACTAAAGTAATTTTTTTTAAAAAAAGAATATGAATTGATGTAAGTAAAAAATGAAATTAATGAGAAGTTGAAATAGTGTACCTTGTTTGCCTTTTCCTTCAAAGAGGCTTGGGGGGATTCCGAACATCTCAACACCAGATCATTGTTCTCAGCAAAGTAAGTCGCTATACGTGAAAAATTATCATCATCTTTGTTTCTAAGGATGGACTCAAGGACACAAACAGCTTTGACACGAACCTGAAAATATAGTCCCCAAAAGAAGTCAAACTGAGATGAGATGACACATACATCAACATGAAGCAAATATCAGGTGCAGAATTGTGTAATTGACTTGATATGGGCAAGCATGTATGAGTTCTAACTTTCACAGAAATGTCAACACAATACACATGCCTGCCACATTGGAGATTGGAGCTTTTGTTCAAGGGCATGACATAAAGCCATGGCATCCAACTTTGCAGCCTCTCTTAGGAAAACTTGAATGGCATCTCGAGTGGGCTGCAGGCGCACGCCTCCAGAACTTGCAACTGTCTCCAGCAAGCTATCCTCTTGTGTCTTACTCTCTGCATAACCAGCATCAGTTTTCCCATTCGACATTTCCATCCTAGTTATACTTGCATCCTGATTCCAAGGGCCACCAGATTGATTCTTTGAAAGTGCCGACGTAATTCCACTACCATACGCAGTGGGTTCATATCTGTCGCCACGATCTCTTTCGTCATTGAATGAGTCATGAAAATTATGGGGGCCCTTGTATGTTCCACCCGCAGCTTCATTCTTGATAAGCGAAGAATGCCCCTGTGTGAAGGCGCTGAGTCCTTGCTTAATGGTTGCACTTCCAATATCAACAACCTCACTGAGAAACGATTTCTTCTCCTGAGAAGGACCTTGAAAGTTGGTGTTGCCAAACCCTTCGATCCGTCTATTGAGATCAGCAGAAGCAGAAGCTGAAGGCGGTTGCTTGCTGTTGCTATCATCTGAAGAAAAAACAGCAGAGATAGCCTCTTGAGCAGTGTCTCTCACAGCCTTGTTGAATGCATCGCCTTTCAGAGGATCCAATTGACCCTTGTACTGTAACAACTGACGAATTGCCACTGAATGTCTCTGCATTTCCCTTCTAAACTCCACACCACACTTTCCAACCGCATACTTGATCAATCTCAAAGCCTGTCAAATGCAAACCAACACAATGATCGGAATCTGATTTCAATATATTTTGCATTCACATTCCACGGAATAACAATAACAACGATAAATTAGAAGCTGCATGCGTACCTTGTGTTTCACGACGGGGCTTTTATTGTCGAGGCGTTTAAGGATGAATTCTGAGAGCTCCTTGACGATGGTAGGATGCGAAGAGCGAAGGAGCTCGCAGATTTCATCAAGTTTGTAGACAGGTGTGACTTTCTCTTCATCGGAGGTAGCTGAATCGATCAAGCGCCACCTCCAGTACGATTCCACCGCTCTTCGACTCGATTCCATTCTCTTCTCCTTCACAGATTCTGTTTATTTATATTCACTGCATCACAATTCGCAACTTCACTCACAGTAAGTAAAAAACCTTGCAATTTGAATGATGCTGTTCTCTAGTTTCTGTATCAAAATAGTACAAATTCTAGATTTGGAATGGAACTGAGAAAGAGAGCGATGAAGGAACGTAAATGCAGAGAGACGAAGGGCCTTTTTGCCACGAAAACAGAAAATTCATCCAGAACGTGACACGTCAGTTGCTGACTCACCCACCCCATGTGGAAACTTGTTTCTACGCTCCCGGCGCACATTAGAATTTGTCATTAAGCTGTGTTTGGCTAATGGAAACAAATCGACAAAACAAAACTCCGTTACCCCAACTCGATTTTTTCTGAATAAAAACTTTACACTATATAAAGAAAGAACTTGCTCTCCATTTTCATTCCTTGAAATGATAGCTTGCAGCAGGTCTCTCACCAGGTTCGTGTGACAAACTATTTTTTCTCTCAGAATAAATTAATACGAATTTGATATCTCGATATCAATGTCTGAATCTGCAATTTCAAAACTCTTGTGTTTGATTACACACTTCACATTATCTTCTGATTCTTGTTCATTCATTTTGCAACGCACACTCCTCACAGAATTACAAGTTTGATGTGCTTTTGCTTTGCAGAGTGAACCGAGTTCTCAAGTTTACCGATACATATCTTGCCTCAAATTCAAGGCCTACACGTTATTACCTACAGGTTCCCGGATTCTACTCCCGTGATTTGTTTGTATGCTGTTTTCTAATTTCATCCTTTTGTAATCACTGTTTCTCATTTTTTTTTCTTTAGTAAGTATTCCTAGTGAAATTATAGGGACATTGTGATTATATATATATATTTTGATTGATTGGGATTAGGTTACCTGGAGCAATTTTGCTGGACTCACTTTTACGCTTGCGAATTGTTTTACACGGGTTATGTTGCGTCTACTTATACATGCAATACTGTAATGGACTGAGATGATGTTTCAATGAGTTGATTGTATCAAATTTTCTATTTGTATTGGTCCTTAAGAGTTTTGAACTCCTTCCTCATCTTAGAGTAATTTCTTTTTACAACAGAGCGCTTATCATTGTTTAAGCTGCAATTTTATGACGAGGGGTAGGAAGAAGAAAATATGTCTTGAAGACCATGGCATGGAACAGAAAAAAATGAACTCTATATGGAGACCAGTTGCCACGAATGCCAGTACCTGTGAAGGTTTGTCCTAGGACATGCTGTTGTTCAACTTCCGGTTGTACCAACTACCAACAATTTTGCGTTATGCTTATGATTTTTATTTTTTTCTTTTGCATGATACGACATTTTGCAAAATGTAACACACAGAAGTAGTTACTTTTTTTCTTATCTTTATATACACACGGTCTAGTTCCTCAATCAAAATTAGTATTTTGGTATATTTCATGCTATGTATTTGACAAGCACTCAGTGCTATTGGGTAGTGTGATTTTCGAAAAGCATGATACCTATTACTTAGGAGGAGAGGCCGGGTAGTACGGTTATTCATATTAAATGATCTGTTTTTTAAGAAAGCTTGATAAAGGATGCAATTGTTGAGTCAGATGGAGACAAAGTTCAGGAAACGGGCTGTAGCACATCTAACACTATTTCAAATGATCATGACATGAAAGTAGCTGCTGAAGCTATAGATGAAATTGCTAAATCAGCTACTAGTTCAAACCAGTTGCAGGATAATGTTGAAAACAGAGTGCTACAAGGAGATTCATCTGTCTTCTCTGAAAAACATTCAATTTCTGTGCAGGCAAGATTATAATTTTTCACTTCCTTTTACTTTTCTTGAATTGATAGTTCATATTTACGAAGATACGAACCAATATTTGTTCATTTCATCGGTTACATGCTGGTGATCACCGTATATTTAGTTGGTTCTTTTTCATTATGTTTAGGTTTCATGTAGTGTTGGCTGTTTCATGTGCCTTAAAGGTTACTATAGGGCTAGAATCAATCGTTTGTTATGAGTTATCAGATAGTAGGACTTCAAAAACATATGGAAGGATTTCATAAAGAAGACTTTCATTAAAGCCTATGTTGCTAATATGTTCTCTCCTAGATTTTATTTGAATCTTACCATATTTTTTATTGTTTGCTATTTTTCTTCTCATTTTTTTTGTCACTATGTTGCTGTGAAAAGTAATGTTATAATTTGTTGTTTTTCAGAAAATTTCATTCGAACTATCTTTCTTGGTCCTTGGTTTCGGTCTGTAGTTTGTCTTGTTTTAAAAGAAAGAGTTACACTTCCATTTGGTTCTCTTTTTTGATTATGTACTGGACAGTCAAAAGCTTCAGTCTTTCATCTCTGTTTTAATTTTGTGTTTGTTGTGCAGGTTGGTGCTTCTCTATTTCGTTTTATTAAAGGAAAAGGGTAAAAACTATATTTTAATTTCTCTTTGGCATAATGGCATTGATAACAACATTACTTAACCAACTTGAAGTAGATAAATTTTAGATAAAGAGAGGTTCAATACGACATTGATAGAAACTGTCAGGGAAAGAATCTGAAAATGTAAACTTTAATTGCAATAACAGGCTCCTCCAATGTGAAGTAGAGAGAATTACAATCCTAGAACCTATAAGCTTTTTCTGATTACGGAATAATCCTACCCTCTCAAGATTATGCAATCTTGCTTCTCTATTTTATAAAATTCCCCAATACCCCTCGCTGATTCCCTCTACCTTTATTTATATACAGAATATTCCACCTTGACCCTCCTTTTCTTCCTATTATAATGATTTCTATCTAATAATAGGTATAACAAACATGGGTGAAAGTGATAAAGAAAAATATTTTTATGATTGTAAAAGGACAGGAGCAAATATGCTTTGATAAAGTAGGCTGAAAAGGATAGTTATGCATGTTAGGAATTGTATTAACTTTGACTTGAGATTCATGTTGCCTACACCATGTGGGATACGATTACAGAAATCTTGCTGCTATTGCTATTATCAAAGGGAAAGGGTAGAAGATTGTGCTTATGACATGTTAATTAGATTAAATGCTTCTTATATACTTCATATTATTTCAGGGGATCCACACAGAAAAGGATAGAAGAGGAGATGGGGGTTAAAATAATAATACCTACTTCAAAAGAAGAGGATTTCATTTGTAAGTTTTGGGTTACCTAATTTGCTATCTATCTTGTGTAGGTCAGCTTTGAGATATTCAAGTTATAGTTGATTTGACATGATTCTCTTTCATCCAGAAGAATAGAGTGTGTTGACATTTGATAATCATAATGATGTTAATAGGTCTTTGGTTCAAGTTGTGTTTGTTCACTCTTTCTAAGCAAAAGCCCAATTCCTTTGAGAGGCCAAAACATAATTACGTTTGACAGGAGCATGAGTCTTACATTGGTTGAGTGTGAGATACAGATTCAGTTTAATGTAGAGGCTTCACCCTCCCCTGTATCCTGGAGCTCCTCTAAATCATGATTACTCTTATTAAGAATGAAGAAATAAATATAGGATTGATATCCCTTGTGTAAAATACACACATAAGGGTGTTTATTTATAGATGAAAATAATAACAGAATAACATAAACTATGGGGACTAAGCCCCTCAACAATTCGCATAAGAGTGGATAACAAAATTTTATCTTAATTATTCAATATAAATGTCTATTGCAGCCATTGAAGGCATTTCAATCGACAGTGTGAATTCAGCTTCAGAGAGGATACAGGCTATAATTGATGAGGTCAGTTTGCCTGTCTGGGCAGTCTCTCAGATTCAAAAGACCTTTGATTATATTTATCTCATTTTTGCTATTTGTTTCCGGTGTTTACTTTGCAGTCACAGACTAATATTCACGTGTTTTCTTGTTTTTGTAACAGACAGTTAATAGTCGAAGTCTTGATTATTCACATTTCATATCCTTTCCACTGGCAATTCATCCTGAGTTAGTTGATAAACTCATCAATTTTCAACACTCGATTCTAGGAAATGTTTCTTACAAGGATGAGAGCACTGATACTGATTCCAATGAAGAGGAGGGTACTGCTGACACCAAAGGTGTGGATCAACTGTCAAAGGAAAATGCTGGTGTTGCAGTTGAACTTAAAGTTGATGATAACAGTGAATCAGTTAAAGTTAATCTTACTGACATACCCCTTGTCAGTTACACACCTAAAGCATCCAAGTTTTCTGCCTCATCTGGTATAAAACAATTTGGTTTCCTATGTTTAATATATTTATAGCTTAAGGAATTTGAATCAAGATTGAAATTATATCCATTTCACGTTTTTTTTTTTTTATATATTTACTGTCAAATGTTCATGCTTTACTCCAAATAACCACTTTTCTGTTATGTTGCACTTTTGCAGATCTGGGTATTGACAAATCTATATTTATCAAGCCTAAAACATTTCACCTTACAGTACTCATGCTTAAGCTATGGAACAAAGAGCGAATTAAGAAAGCCTCTGAGGTCCTGCATGTAAGTTTTGTTAAATTCATCATCATATATTATGAGAATTAGATTTTATTTATTTATGTTTTTGTAGCTGTGTAGAGTATCTCCTCAAAAGTTATGGAAACCTTGGATAATCGGCCACTCTCTATAAGATTAAAGGGACTGGTATGCATCTACTTTAAGCACCATTTTACTGATATTATTCATATGAAATGCTGCTTATCTGTTGACAAAATATAGAATGACATTCCTACTAGTACATTCACTAAATCTATAGACTGAAGAAATGTTAAGATTTCCCTTTCAGCAAGCATACTGAATCGATGTAGTATCTTAAACAAGTGTCATATCCTCAGGGACTTATGCAAGATTCAACAGCAGTCATAATCTGTGTTTGACTTACACTGAAAATTTACAAAGAACAACATTTTGATAGGATCTATCTAAGAGTTTGAGTTATGAAACCACTAGAATTTAAGATAACAATAATAAAAAGTATTGATATTGAACTTCACCTACTCCATTCTGTTGTACTCCCATGATTATATATATATATATATATATATATATTAAAAGCAATACAAACAAGTTCAAAAGATGACATTCAATCCTAATACAAGGAGATTGCCACCCATGGTGATGAGGGTCATCTCTATTACACAAAAATGGATTTAGGGGCAAATGATTTAATCTTGAATCTTGTTTCCAGTTGATCCTGGACCTTCTTCCACCTCCCTGTTCTTCTTTTCCTTCAGAGTATCTTTTTGGCCTTCTGAAAAACAATACCCCGCACCCAGTTATCTTGCAGCTATTTATATGTTGGAAAATTCATAACCTTTTGCTCAAGTGGGTTTCTTTTCTCTCAAGCGAAACCCATACTTCAAGCTGAAGAAAGGTTTTTCGCTCAAGTGAAAATACCTTCATTTGAGTGAAATTGATGCCTAGAGTTCCTGCTGTTTTGCTGATTTTTGCTCGAGCGAAAATGTGTTGCTTGAGCGAATCTTGTCCTGCACAGTTGGCCTGGTTTAGTTGATTAATTTCTCTGCTTTTCCATTCTTCTCCGTTGTTTTTTTTTTCTTTCCTTGATTGGTTGCTTTCTCTTCTGATTTGGTACTTGCTCCTACATAGAGATATACAAAAAAATCAGTCTACATTGGGAGAGATTATGATAAAAAATAAAGAGAATCTAGTTACTAAGTGCCCAATAAAGGCCATAATTTTACTGAATTCTGCCACATAACAAGTAACCAAACAATATACAAGTTAAAAAGTTTATATGTAGTTTTTTATTTCCCTTGAAAAGCTTGCGTGTAAACTTTTAGGCTTCACTGAAAGATTTCCTCCGGTGTCTGCTAGAAATTTCTACCATCAAATTGACCCCTTTGTGATTTTGTTTGATATCTTTGACGAGAGAAACTTATGTTTACTATTGTAGGAATGCATGAAAGGTTCTTTGGCAAAAGCCCGAGTTCTATATGCCCCTGTGGAAGAAATTGGCAGTGAGGGCCGTCTTTTACGTGCTTGTCGTATCCATATGTGGATTGTTCTTTTTGATTTTTTTGCCGGGCTGGGGGAGTTTAGTTAAGGATTCATTTTAGTTTTATAAAGTTCATATAATTATGGATCAGTGTTTGATTCCTGATTTTGATTATATATCAAAGAATTGTCTTTTCCTAAGCTTTTTTAGAAGTCATTATTGATGCATATGTTGAAGCTGGACTCGTCTTAGAGAGTGATGCTAAACAGAAACTGAAGGTAAACTAAATTTATCTGATTCATATCTGTTGCTTTTGGATAAATTATAAAGAAGTGTTTAATTTAACATCTTCAATTAAATTGCTTTATTAAAGGCTATTTTTACTGTACTAATCTACTGTTTATCATATAAGTTTTTTTATAATATACTTTATTTTTCCATCTCAGAATGTCTCAGATTTTTGTTGATAGTGTCAGCTCATGTTTTAGCATAAATCATCATAGCATTTGTATATTAGGGACAAATTCCCCTTGTACCAAGTTGCCATTTCTGCATTATTTTTGGCCCAATGATCATCTCTTTCCAGCATTAAATTATTAAAGTTTGGAAATACTAATTTTTTTTCAAGGCCATGCTAGGAAACCTCAACACCAAGCCCTATTTGAACTTTTGATTGTTTTCAGTGATCATAGAGATTTTTCTCCTATTTTGCAGCTACACGCCACTGTGATGAACGCAAGGCATAGGAAAAGGTTCTACTCCTCCCGCCCTCACGCCCTATTTTTTTCAGCTAAGCAGTCTCGTTTGCAAAAACTTTGGTGATTTTTCAGTAAGCTGAAATGTGCTGCTTGTTTTCAGGAATAAGTGGAAAAGAAAGGTTGATTCTTTTGATGCACGAGGCATATTCGAGCAGTATGGTTCAGAGGACTGGGGGCAGTATCTTGTTCATGAAGCTCATCTTTCGCAGAGATTTTCTTTCGACGAAAAGGGATACTATCATTGTTGTGCTTCAATTCCTTTTCCTGGAAATATGCAGGTAGAATGATTCATGTTTTGTTCATTATCACCCCACTATCTTTTATGTGGAATAAGGATTTAAGTGGTAGCTTCATCAATACATTCTTTAGATCAATTTCAGTGTTAGTGTTTTGCTCGGTAGTTTATTCATTTCTGATTGTTAAGGTGTCGTTTATTCACATCTACATGTGACTTTTGTAATATATGGAAATTCTATTAGTAAAGAAAAAATACATTAATAATTGTAAAGACTCCAATATAATTTCCCTATTTTTCTTTATTATTAATGAATATAAAAAAGTTGAATGTTGAATATATTTACTTCTTCGTACAAAATATTTAAGAGCATGTGATCTGACAACTACTTAAATTACTATTTTATGTTTTCGTTTTTCACATATAAATTTGAATTTCGTTCGACTTACTTAAAAGTGATGTATATAATGAGAGTACGGACAAGAATTGAACTAAAATTATACAAATAGTCTGCTATCATATTGACTTACAATTTGTATACATAGAATATCTTTATTTATTATTTTTAAAAACCAAAAATAATTTTGGTATCTTCAAAAAACTGAAGACCGATTTTGCATGTATTATAGAATAGAAAGAATGGGTTTTGGTCCAAAACTGAAGTAGTACTACTGTCCTAGTCAGAGTTTAGTTTTTATTACAGAATTTCTTGTCAAATTATTTATCAACTTTTCTTCTGTTACACTTTTATCCTATGCATGTCTAGTTGTCTGCCATTGAAAAATATTGAAGCCACGTTCATTACTTCTTTTCTATGGCAGTCCTATAAATTTAATGAAAATCAAGTAACATGATTAATGATGTCACAATGAAAATCAAATTATATATACTACATGAAAAAAAAATTTAAAAAAATTAGACATGCATAATGTAATATATGGCAGTGCGAGTGAGAACTTCAAGTTTGTCATTATCTTTGCTTCAACTTTGAATTCTTTAAGTGAACTTAGGCTAAAGAAAAAAAAAACTATTAATAAAGACTATGTTATTAACTAATCAACTATCGATTCTGAAATGTTGCTTATTTTGTAGCTTCCTGCATGGCGTTATCCTGTGAATAGTTGGCAGATAAGGATTCCTTTTTTTCAACCAAAACTTCAGATTTATGTGTCTGGTTTTTGTTGATTCAATTAATTCTCTTTTCACTGAATCAGTCTATATGTAATAAAGTGATAATCACGAATGATTTAAATTGAATAATACCTTGATTAAAAGGTTCAAGTAAATGAAAATTTTGTACGAATGATTTTTTTTTGTATTCCTGTTACAACCAGCAACTGAGAGAAAACATGTGCTGCTGCAATGGCAATATGTAGGGTAAATTTTCACATATATGACATTTAGTTGCAGAATTACTTTCTTAATAGTAACAAAATATCGTTAAAGAAGTGATTAAATTGAAAATATTCAGCACTTATTTCATAATGTGCTTGAAGGTACACAAAGAAGATGAACATTCATTTTTGTTCTTGGATAAAATAAGAAAAATTAAAATAGGGGAAGGTGGGGTTTGCCAGCTATAATTAACTGTAAAGTAGCTTAGAGAAGTTCTTTGATTAGCAATCGTGGCTTATATGAATGAATCATTTTGGAAAATTGATCAGTATAGGAAGAGAGGTTCTTATCACTTAATTGTTTTTTTGTTGCTTAGAAATGAGCAATTTTAAGCTGTGTTTAAAACAAGTCTCTTCATACCTTCATTATTTTTATTTTTTTCAGCATAAATTAAGATTAATGTCTTATTTCAATTTTTATGTCTAATTAAAATGATGGATCTAATAAAGTGTCCATTTTAGTCAATGATGTTTTAGGGGGAAAATGATCAGAATAGTTGGAAAAAGTGACAATAAACAGTAAAAAAAATGATAATAGACACTTTGAATCCAACTTTATTTTTGAGGATTTATCATTGGGTTTAATCTTTCACATTCACAATCTAAAGATTTCACATTCTTAATTTTATGGTAATTTTAATTTTTAAAGTAATTATCATAAAAACTAACAACTTATTTTATATAATAAATTGTAATTAGGTAACCACACAATTTTTTCACTGATAATACAGTATTTAGATTTTGTAATTAACCAAAAAAAAGTAAAAGAAAAAATTGCCAATTTTTTTAATTAAATGAGACAAAGATTTGAATCTAGATTAATGATATGACATAATCATAATTAACCAAACTATTTAGAAAAGGTGGTTTCAGCATGAAAAAAAAAGAGAGGGGCCAAAAGTCCGAAGCCATATTTATATAATAATAATTATTTTATATAATAATTTCTACTATTTATATAGCTCCTAATATGGAAGCCTTTTGTGCCATATTTCTAACTCCGAAGTGCACTTTGTTATATTATCCTCTCCTCCAAAGTTTCTGAACATGGCTGGAATAGCATTCGGACGCTTAGATGATTCTTTCAGTTTTGCCTCCATCAAGGCCTACATTGCTGAGTTCATCTCAACCCTTCTCTTTGTTTTTGCTGGTGTTGGTTCAGCCATAGCCTATGGTTAGTTTTTCTCTTTCAATGGACAATTTAATAACCTCACACTTCTGTATTCGCAATGCCGCTTCTTTATCATAGAGTTACATTAATTCAACTAGAACATTTCATAGTATATAGGTGTGTGCAAATCTTACCTCATAAATCGGTAGTTGAGTTAAAGTTCACTTCTTAATATGATATCATAGTCATTTTCGAGTCTATCCTAGTGAGTGCTTGTTGGACTTATCAAGTCACTCACTATTGGACCGTTATCAGATCACCATAATATGTTGTCTCACGCACGAGTTATCACTCAGGTTGTGTTGTAAATCTAATATCAACTAGAAATTAGAGCATTTCATACTATATAAGTGTATCCAGACCTCAAATTTAGAAGCCGATTTTATGAAGTTGAATTAGGTTTAAAGTTTCCATAACTCACAAAACAAAGTGTTTTGAATTATGCACGTATACATGCAGAAGTTTTGGAAAACCAAACACCTAAACAACGTTGTGTTTCCTTAGTGTCAACTTGAATCTGAGTTGTGCCAAATCTTTTGCAGCTAAGTTGACATCAGATGCAGCTCTTGATCCTGGTGGGTTGGTGGGTGTTGCCATTAGCCATGGTTTTGCTCTCTTCGTTGCTGTTGCTGTTGGAGCCAACATTTCTGGTGGCCATGTTAACCCTGCTGTGACCTTTGGGCTGGCTCTTGGGGGTCACATCACCATCCTCACTGGTCTTTTCTACTGGATTGCACAGCTCCTTGGCTCCATAGTGGCTTGCTTTCTCCTCAAGTTTGTCACTGGCTATGTAAGTTCAAACTCAACCCATTCATATCAGATTTCAATTGTGTCACAAACATGCCAAAATTCTCATTCATGCATCAGATTCTTCATGCCTAAGCACACCCATAACTTCTCTTCTATTATTCATCATATCAGTTACAGAGATTAGTATAATTAGTATAACGTAATTGTAAAGAAAAATATGAATTATTAATTTATCATTAACGGTTGTGTTAATTGTGATATGTTTGTTAGAAAAGAGAAGTAACAGTATCTGTTGACAGGGTATTCCGATCCACGGCGTTGGTGCGGGAGTTGGAGCCGGAGAAGGAGTTGTTACTGAGATTATCATCACATTTGGATTAGTGTACACAGTGTATGCCACTGCTGCAGACCCCAAGAAGGGTTCACTGGGTACAATTGCACCCATTGCCATAGGTTTCATCGTTTCTGCAAACATCTTAGCTGCAGCACCATTCTCAGGGGGATCCATGAACCCTGCACGTTCCTTTGGCCCTGCACTTGTCAATGGTGACTTTCATAACAACTGGATCTACTGGGTTGGCCCTCTTGTTGGTGGTGGTTTGGCTGGTCTTGTCTACACCTATGCCTTCATTCCCACCCACCACCATGCACCTCTCCCCACTGATTTTTGATTCACTTTCACCCCCTTTGTTTGGTTTAATTTCTATGTAATAAAGGAGGAAAACTCACTTCTTTTCATCTCACCCTTTTCTTTGTCATTTTGCTTTTAATGTAAAGTTGGAGTCATTGTTTTGTGCACCAATTCATGAGGTTGCTAATGTAACTTTTGTTAGAACACTATTATATCTGATTTATAGCTTAAGTTTTAATTTGAAAGCAGGAGGAGTAACTGGTATAGTGTGCCATTAATTAACATGAATCAGTGAAGCAGAAGTTTAGTAAGCGTTTGATAAATGAGATATAAAAGAGAAACATCTTACGTGTGTTTTTGTACAAGAGGCTGAGAGAGAATAGTATTCACCCACTCAACAATTGTTCTACTCCTTTGGAGATTTTGATGAAGTGCTTATGGGTATGGGCAAGAGGTAATAGTGGAAGGAATCCAAGCGAGAGAAGACAAGGAAGTAAGAACAAGTATAAGTATAAGAAGCAAGAAAAGACACTCACACCACTTCAAACATACCACTTCAAACATTTTGGTAGGGAGGGAGGGCCACATGCCCTCTTCGAAGCTGCTGTATAGTCATGGGTTACATTTAAATCTACTTTTGTTTACTTTTTGGTGCATTCATCATTTGAATTGTATGTTTTTTATCACATAACTTTTGAACTTTAAAATCTATTGTTTGAACTTGAAGTGTTTGATTGTATTTGTAAGATTTTTTTAGGATTGTTTGCTTTTTTTTAAGTTTAGTAGGTTTTTGGTAAGTTATAATGAGTTTGAAGAGATTTGTTTTGTTGAAAGGTTAGATTATTTGAATGTTCATATTTATTTAATTTTTCTTGTTGATAAAAAAAAACTCCTTCAAACTTTAATTGCAATATGTATATGTAGTACCTCTCTATCTGTTTTATGATACATAACAAATAATTTTTGTGAGGTTAAATTATACCTAAACTAACTAATATTATAATGTTAAAAAAATGTTATAAAGCATAACCTTTCTGTAAAATTGCTAATTATACTTTATTAAAAGAAAATTTTATTTTTCCTTTGAGAAAGTGTAATGGTAGGATAGATCTCAATTTTTCAATAGAACATGTTTTACTTCATTTTTTAAAAGTTTATATTACTTTAGATAAGTATTGTATTTTAGTTATTAAGTTGGTAGCTAATTTTGATAGTTAATTTAATATTAATTTATAATATTTTTAATAATAAAAATTATTTTAGATATTAATATTATTTTAGTTTATAAAATAATATTTAATTTAATTAATATAGTAATTAATTATTTTTTATTTTTAAAATTAATTAATTTAATAATTTTATTATAGAATTTGTGTTTTTGTTGCTATTTTGCATATTCTCTTTGGGTTTGGTGGATTGTGTTTTAGGTTTTGAGATTATGTTGTGTTTGGTTTTTGGCTGATTCTCCCTCCACCATATTATTTATGATTTGCACTCAACACATTCACGTAAAATGTCCATTTTGTTCTTAATGATTTTAAAATTTTGCCTTCTGGATATTCATATCTGTAAGTCAAATTACAAATTTCTGGATATACAAATTCGGAATTAATACTTCCAGATTTCACCATCCAGAAGCTTATTTGGACAACATAAATGATCTTTTGAATGTCAAGATCCGTAAGCAAACATAAATGAGTTCTGGATCTCAATCCTCAACACCATTTACAACACACCATTCTGGATATAAAATTTCAGAATTCATTATTCACTTCCAAATATGACCATCCAGAAGCTTAAATGAAATATGAAAATGACCTTCTAGATTTCGAAATCTGGAATGTATAAAAATGACTTCCAGATATTGAAATTCGTAAGCAAATATGTGAAAAGGGCAAAATCGAATTTTAAAATTTTCGTTGGGTGCAAATCAAAATTGATTGGGTGCAGGAAGCAATTGCCTTGGCCTTTTTAGTTGTCTAGGGAGTTTTGTGTTTACCTTAATACTACGTGTCTTTATAGAGCATATATTCAAGAGGATTTATATTTTATACATACACATAGTATTTATTTCTACAGCATTTTCTAGAATATTTATTTTTTATTTACATTTTTCTATACCTAAAGGATTTTTTTTTTATCTTTCAATAATTTTTTATTATCCTAATTTCAATATGAAATCATGTTTTTATTTTATAGTTTCTAAAACTCAATTAATATTTTATTAAATTTTGTAAGGAGAATATTTGCATCAAACTAAATCATATTTAATTACATGATAAAATACGGTTTGGAATATATATATATATATAGTATATAAAAAAACAAATGTATTTATAAAATAATATTTTTGAAAATACTTATTCATATAAATTAAAATGATAAAACATTGAATGCAAAACTATATATAGAAATAATTGAAAAGTACATTAAAATTGTAATAGTATAAAAATTATAAAATGTAAACTCAACGTATACCACATGAGTTATCATACTAGCTAGTAGAATCAAAATATTTAAATATCCATTAATTACGACATTATTTAATTTATGTCTCTAACTTTACTTAACAAGTAGAAAACTTTGTTACTGTAAAAATGAAATTTATTTTCTTTAAATTTCATTTAATGACATGTGTGATTATTTCGCATTTTGATTTTTTTTAAAATTTACTTTATAGACACGGTATTACCTTATTTAGCAACAACTTATTGTAATTTTCATGTCATTATTGTAAAAAATAATTATTTACTAAAAAAATATTAAGAGTGTGGTACAACAGAATATTATGTATCCTATGTCCTAATTGCAAGTTTTCAAGATTTTGTTCATGGTTTTCATTTGCAAAAATAAATAAAAAAATGAAGCAAAAACTAAAATGCATGGCATATATAGCTACCAAGAATTGGATTTATATTATTATTATTATTATTATTTGGGTTTGGGCTTGGGCATGGGCATGGGCTTGGGTTTGGGTTGGGCTTCACTGAGTCTCCTCTGAATCCCAGGTGGGCTCCCCAGGCTTTGTATATCCCCATTCATGCCCTTTCCACTCTGGCAGTTGTTGAATCACAAGCTGCACATATCAAAACCAATTAAAAATATAATACTTCACATTTATATTTCAATTTATAAATTGTTTTCATTTATTTCTATATATACAGATTAATACAAAGTAAGAATATTTTATATTAAATATAAAGGAAAAATGCATAAAAAATTATAAAACATTTTTTTTACCTTTTACACATTCTTAATCTGTTCTTTAGATATATAGATTAATGTTTCACTTCTATATAAAAATAAATTATGATTGCATAAAGAAGTAGCAATAACAGAAATGAAATGAAATTGATAACATGTTAGTATGAAGAAAAGTGAATTATGTGATATGTTATAAGATATGTAAATTTTTAAAATGCAGTACTTATGTATAATTTTTAAAATGTAAAACAGAAAACTACGTATAATTTTTATATAATTTCTAAAATATAAGACTTATATTATATAATTATGAATTATATAAATTAATAATAAAAATTTAAAATTATATAAAATTGTAAAAAATTTAATATTTATTTGAATTGAATATTTCACTGATATTGTTGTCGTATAAGTGTCAATGTCTAATACATGTATTCCACCGACACATTATTTAAGAGACATTATGTTTTATGATTTATTTATTTTTGTAATTTATTAAGCAAAAGAGTAGTAGTGTTAAAGTTGAAGGGTGAAGAAGAATCACAAACCGCTCCTCTGGTATCTGCTTCACCAACAACTGTTTGACATGCTAATCTCCAGTTCTTTGGTTTCTGGTAAAAGGAAAAACCCACATAACAACCCTAATTAGTTCTCTTCTTAGCAAACATAGATCATAGTAACAAAATCTCAAAAACAAATTTTCAATCTGAATCCCACTATCTGATACCTTCTTCAGTAGTTTTTTCTCTTTATCAGTGCGAGGGTTTAGAAGCTCCTGTCCTTCAAGAACCTAACAAGAAATGCAAAGTAGAATCTTCAAGAATTATATTACCATATACTAAACAAATTATCGACTCAATTTCAAGGGATATGTATGCAATGTTTTTCATATCTTTTGCAATTTTGGATTCTCATATTTTCAATGGATATTCTGTGAGAAAATATAATAAAAAAAGAGTTTTCTAAAACAATTCATAGGTTATCAGAATTGAGAGTTTTTTTCTAGTAAAAAATCTGTAAACTCGACTTGTATACCCGACTCGTAGACTCGTAAACTCGACTCGTAAACTCGACTCGTAGATTCGACTCGTAGATTCGTAAACTTGTAAGAGCCTACTTGAGACAATTTAATTAAAAAAAATCATAATACTAGTTTTATAGGTTAAAAGGATAAAAGGATGATCCTATGAAACACTTCTTAAAAGGTTATCATTGTATAGCTCACCTCCACCATACATGTGCCACAAGTTCCACCCCCTGCACAATTCAACAGAGCCCTGGCCTGGAAAAGGTAACAAATTACCAAAAGCATATTCATTCACACCATAAAATGGGTGTTACTGAGCAAATTATCAGAGTTACAAAGAACAAACAAATAGCAAAGTTGTTAGCATGCAAGTATATATTAAAAGAAAGTGTGTTTGTTTGAAGTTGGTGAGGTTATTACGTAGGGTCCATAGAGCTCAATGTTGGAATCCATCATTATATTCCTAAGCTTCTGGCCGCCACAAGCAGAACGAAAGTGCATATCTGGTGTTCCATCAGGCAGCAGCACAGACTAACCAAACCAACCAACCCACAAGAAACCACCAAAATCATTAGTGAGAAAAACTGAAAGATTGAAATGAATGTAGCATCATAATTGTTGAACTCACACTAACAAATACGAAGCCAACATAAGGTGGCTTGTTGGGGTCAGTGATGTCTAAGTCTAAGTCTGAGTCTGAGTCCCTCTCAGGAACTGTGCTAACAGCTCTGATTTTGGTTCTCAGAAAGGTAACACGCTTAGAGGCATAATGAGGTGTGTTGTTAGGCCTGAAGTTGTGGTGAGAAGGACGCAATGCTTGAGAAGTGAAATGGAGTTGGAGGAGTGACATCTGTGATATTTTCAAAGCTTCTTGTTAAGTGTTAGGTTGAAGGGAATTTGAGTGTAGTAGAATGAATGGGGCTTGTCGTTTGTGGTTGTTTTTGTGATGATCTTATCTCATAGTGTTATCTGAAAGTGTTTGCGTAGTTACAATAGCCAGCAATGGAAAATGTATATTATATTATGAAAGAAAAATGAACTAATAAAGGGATAAGGTAATGGCAAACAATGGTTGTGGTTGAGTTGGGCTTTCTGGATCGAATAAGGAATTTGGACAGGACTACTTCTTTCTGGACCTCCATGTGTTTATCTAAGTGAGTTCTATAAATTTTTGTATTTTTATATTCCAATTTACATGATTTAGAAGTTTTTTTTTTCATATTCGTAATTATTTAAGATTATGTAAGCCAGATTCTCCCTGCACCAGATCATTTTGGAATGTACCTAACATACATAAAGAAAAAGACCAAAATATCCTTAATGAAATGAAAATTAGGGTTTAGGTAAAATGTATACCCAACTCACACCCAACCCAGCAGTGCTGCTGCAAAAATTCTAATGTTTTTGGAACAAATCAAGGTTTCGCAACAGTCCTTCTTCGGTGACTTTGTTTGTTGTTGTCACGGTACCTCAACGCTGCTTTCGAGTTTCGATGTGGTCACAGTCACGAGAATAATAAGAATGGAGGTGCTTGAGTTGCTTTTAAGTTTCCAAGCTTTTGCGTGCTGCCTCACAGTGACCACAGAAAATGAAGGGTGCACTGCTGGGTTGGGTGCACATTTTACCTAAATCCTAATTTTCATTTCATTAATGGTATTTTGGTCTTTTCCTTTTTGTATATTGGGTGCAATCCAAAATGATCTGGTGCAGGGAGAATCTGCCATTATGTAATCTGGAAGTCTTTTTTTTTTTTTTTTTTATTTTTTATTTTATTCCTAGCTTTTTGTTTTCATAATCCAAAAGTGTTTTTTTTTCTCTGATACAAGATTAACTTCTGAATTATGTAATCTGAAAGTTTATTTTAGATTCGTGATTAGTTTTTGGATTACACAATCTAAAATTCTTTTCTGATACGACATTAACTCCCAAATTATGTAATCCATAATATATCCAAATTATATATAAAATATATTCTGGATTACATAATCCAAAAGCTATTTTTGAATTGAGAGTAAAGATATGTTCTTTTTATGTAGGGTTTGCCAACTGAGGATTTATTACGAAAGTGATTTCTAAGTTGGGTTGGGGTTAATTTTTTTTATTTAAAATGTGATTGAAATAACATTGGATTAAAATTATTTTTTCATTGTTTTGATGTTTCAGCATAATAAAATTGTTAGTGGTTAGAAAGTAGTTCAAGTTAGAATTATGGTACAACTTGAACATTTCCACCAGGTAGAAGTAAAAATGTTTGACGAATAGAAGATATTGTATTGAAGTATTTATACCAAGTAGACTCTTAAGTCTGGTTTAGGTAACTTCCACAAATTTTAAATTATCTTTTATTCCATTCTACTCATTTTGCTGACCACTTTCCTTACCAAATTCAAATGACCGTGTCATGAAAACTTGGTGAAATTGGTAGATCTCACATATTTAAATAATTTTTTTTATAAAAAAATGATATTTATACAAATAAAAAGTTACACAAAATCTACAAAATTTCAATCATTTGACTAATTAATTGAAATCATACTATTTTCAATGCAATATTTTTTAATATTTTAATATTTTAAAATTTCAATTCACTTACTAAATTTTGTTTGATAGACCTTATTAAATACTATACTTTTTTAAATATTTTTCTTAAAAATAGTTTACAATCTGAGTTGAATAAATCTCTGTGACATCTAATTCAATAATAATAGTCTATGCATTCATTCTGTTTAATAGTTATAAAGGAAATTATTAAACTATGAAAAAGTTGAATGAGTAAAACAATAAATTGTACCGTATACAACAATTCACATTGTTGTTAGACTAAGATAAAAGTAATTATATAAATTTTTTTATTGTTGTTAAATATTTTAGGGTTTTCAGATCAGTAATTTAATTTTTTTTAAGATATATAAATAATTTAAAACTTACGTATTAATGTTTTTTTATGATAAAAAAATTGAACGTGGGTAACAATATTTATGAAAATTAACTTAAATATTGGGCTAAAAAATATATAAAATAAAGAAAAAGAAAATTGAAATTGGAAAGGAATAATGAGGGCGAGGAAGAAGGGGTAGTGGCGGTTTTGTTACGGCTAAAGCCTAAAACCCTCTTCAGATAAAGGGCTTCAACGATGGCCCAAATTTCAAAGTTTCGGAACTTTCTTCTTCTCCCTCGTCATTCTTCTTCTCCCCTCTCTCTCTCAAAACCCTCCAACTTCCAATTCCGTTCTCTCCTAACCGTTATCGCCTCCTCCAAACGACACCGTACCGTCCCTCCTCTCCGCCGGAAAAGCACGACGCCGAGACCGATGGAAGTCAAGGAGTCCAACTTCAACCGGAAAAGGGCGGAGGGCGGAGACAGCAACGACGTTTCCAGGAAGAATCTCCAACTCAAAGTTCGCAAGCTCAACCCAATCAATACCATCTCATATGTTCAGGTATCTTACTTCCTCTCTAAATTTCCCTTCCTCTCACTAGACGGTTACCTATAGTCTATTACCATGAAGCTCGAACACGTTTCTTAAAGGTAGCCTATTATCATAGCTCGAACACGTCTCTTAAATGTTGTGTACAATCTTAAATGTTGTGTACAGTGCAAACAACACACTCATAACACTTGTACGACATGTATCGATGAAGCATAAAATTCAAAAGTTATTGAAAAATATATTTTTTATAAATTTTTTATTGTTAATTTATATAATTTATAATTATATAATATATAGATATCTGTTATCTATCTAGTGACTATAGGTTATCTCAGTATCCTTGTGTATCAGTGTTCATGTTTCATAGCCTGTTACACTTTTGTTATCCTCTGCTTTCAATCACAGATATTGGGAACTGGAATGGATACTCAGGATACGTCTCCTTCAGTCCTGCTTTTCTTTGACAATCAAAGGTTTATATTCAATGCTGGGGAGGTAACTCCAAACTATAATTCCTCTTTCTTTCAGCGTTCCAATTGCATTCAGTTATTCTCTTCATGTTGTCATCTGCTTTCCCATCTCTGCGTGGAGGCTTACGTTTTGTATTTAATCTTCAATTCAGGGATTGCAAAGGTTTTGCACAGAGCATAAGATTAAGTTATCAAAGGTATCATATATCTTTAGCTTCATCTCATCAAAATATAGTTTGTTTCTTTTCTTACTTTTGTTCATCTTTCTTCAGATAGATCACATATTTCTTTCTCGCGTCTGCTCTGAGACTGCCGGTGGCCTTCCAGGTCTGTATTGGACTGTCAATGGCCTTGCGGTTTTAGTCATGATCCGTGTTATGTATTGCATAACATGTGCTTTTTTTCTTTAATGATTTAGTACTTTCTTTGACGTGTGTAAATGGCTTCTTCATTGCTGGTTAGATTGGTGATTCAACTAGAGGGAGTACTCATAGTTTTTCTTAACTCACAGGTTTACTGCTTACTTTGGCCGGCATCGGAGAAGAAGGGTTGTCTGTAAGTTGCATTTAGCTTCGTATGATCTTTTAATTTCTTCATATATATTTTTTATAGTAAATAGTTTCTTTTAATTTGTAGCTTAATATATGGGGTCCGTCAGACCTTAAGTATTTAGTAGATGCCATGAGATCTTTTATTCCCAGTGCTGCCATGGTTCACACAAAGAGCTTTGGGCCTGTCTTCAACACCGATGGATCCACTTTGCCACGTCAAAGCAAGCTTTTGGACCCCATTGTTCTTATTAATGATGAGGTGGTCAAAATTTCAGCCATTATCCTACAACCAAATTACATTGAAGGTCAGTATCTGACAACTTCAGAAAGCTCTTCAGAAAAGAGGATGGACCATAGTCCAGATACCCTTGATTCTCCCAATGGCAGAAAACTACCTGCTGCAAAACCTGGTGATATGTCTGTAGTATATGTTTGTGAACTGCCTGAAATAAAGGGAAAATTTGATCCAGAGAAAGCTAAGGCCCTTGGGCTGAAACCTGGGCCCAAGTATCGGGAACTGCAACTTGGTAACTCGGTGAAATCTGATCACCAGAATATCATGGTTAGTCTCAAAACTCCACATTATTTATCTAAAGCAGAGTAGAAACAATTTAGAAAAATTATTAGGATTTGGGACACAGATTACAATCTGTCCAACACATGCTTTAGTTTATTTTAATTTGATGTTAGGCTTCCATACATTGAAAAAGTAACTGCTTTTCTGCTACAACCTACAATAGGTTCATCCAAGTGATGTCCTGGGTCCTTCTGTTCCTGGTCCCATTGTACTTCTTGTCGATTGCCCAACAGAATCCCATTCGGAAGCATTATTGTCTGAACAATCACTTGCTAGTTATTGTGATCAAACAGACAACCTAGCACAGGCTAGTAAGATTGTCACTTGTATAATTCATCTAACTCCTGCCTCTGTTGTGAGTTGTTCAAACTACCAAAACTGGATGAACAAATTCAGTTCCGCACAACATATCATGGCTGGACATCAAAAGTAAGATGCTTGTCTTTCTGGAGATTCTGTTTTCTGGTTCTCCTACCTCCATTATCAGTGATTAAACCTGGTTGCTCGTTCTCTTTGCAGGAAGAATGTAGAGATTCCTATTTTGAAAGCTAGTGCAAGAATTGCAACACGACTTAATTACTTGTGTCCTCAGTTCTTTCCAGCTCCAGGAAGTTGGTCCGTTCCTAATCATATCTCAAAAATTGGCTCTCTTGCTTCAAGCGAGGTTTGTCTCATGATAGAAGATGAAATTTGTTTTACTAGACGAAGGTTATTTGGACATATGCGAGTCAGATTAATTTTTTTGATTTGATTCCTTTGCAGTGTTCTTTTTCAGAGCTTTCTGAAGTAATTTCTGCTGAAAATCTTCTTAAGGTATGAAAGATTGATGTGGTCTGGCCACCTGGCGGTTAACTTATTTGTTCTTGTAGAATTCAAAATAAATCCTTTTGAGTCTGATAAGCTAACTACTAACATACCATACCGGCTCAAATAACTTTTTAAATAAACATTTATGGTGGTCCAACTTTTTGTCTTCAAAATTTCAAGTTTTTTTGGATGCATCACTTAGAAAGAGCATAAGAATGACATTCTTCTTGTCAAGTCCTTGGAGAAAGTAGTTCATCATGGACCTGTTATTGCGAAATTTATAATAAATGTACTGAAGGAAGTTTGTAAGACTCCAATTTTTTATGTGAAATCATTTAAGCATGTTCTTATCAAAGAGTCTCACCTATCCTTCTTAATCGTTATCTATGATTTGACATAATTGTCTCAATGGAGCTTCTCTTAATCTTCTGACATGACCAAATCACCTTAGGAGAGTTGTTACATCTTTTCCTTGATAGTGCTATTCCAATTATCCCCCAGATACATTTGTCAGCAGTGGTCACGTTAGGACTATAGTTACAATTAATTGATTTCTATCTCTTCCTTTTGCCAAGTTCATATATTGATAGATATACCACTCTCTGCTATACAGTTTACTTTGCGTCCTTATGCTCATCTTGGGTTGGATAGATCTTGTATTCCTACAAAGGTGTCTTCCTCAGAAATCATTGATGATTTACTGTCAGAGATTCCAGAGGTTTCCGAAGCAGCTAATCATGTAAGTCAGCTATGGCAAGAATGTAGTCAGACAAAGGACGACTTAATTCCTGTGGTGGATCATAAGATGATGGTTGAGGAACCATGGCTATGTGCAAATAGTATTCCTGCTTGTCTGGATAATATAAGGAGAGATGATTTGGAGATAGTTCTTCTTGGAACCGGTTCATCCCAGCCATCAAAGTACCGAAATGTGAGCTCAATATATATAAATCTTTTTTCGAAAGGAGGTTTGCTCATGGATTGCGGTGAAGGAACCTTGGGACAACTTAAAAGAAGGTAAGTCTATCCATATACTTAACATTCATTCATCTTTTAATATGAACTATTGGTTGATGTATCCCTTGAAAACAGATATGGTGTTACTGGTGCTGATGATGCTGTGAGAACTTTAAAGTGCATTTGGATTTCACATATTCATGCTGATCACCATGCAGGCTTGGCTAGAATTCTTGCTCTGCGCCGTGATTTGCTGAAGGGGGTGCCTCATGAACCAGTGGTTGTTGTTGGACCGAGGCAGCTTAAGAGATATTTAGATGCATACCAAAGACTTGAAGATTTAGATATGCTGTTTCTTGACTGCAAGCACACCACAGCAGCTTCATTGGATGCTTTTGAGGATGATTTCCAAGGAAATTCAGTTAATTCTCAGACTCTGAACAACAATAATGGGGACGTAATTGCATCAAATGTTGATTCAACTTTGTTTGCTAGAGGATCCCGTATGCAAAGCTGTTTTAGAAGACCAGGTAGTCCTGTTGACAAAGATGTAGTTTATCCTATCCTAAAGAAATTTAAGGAGGTAATCCAGGAAGCTGGTCTAAAGGCCTTGATTAGTTTCCCCGTTGTTCATTGCCCACAGGCATTTGGTGTTGTTTTAAAAGCAGAAGAGAAGACTAATAGTGTTGGAAAAGTGATACCTGGCTGGAAGATTGTATATTCTGGTGACACAAGACCCTGCCCAGAGCTAATAGAAGCATCTCGTGGTGCAACAGTTCTTATACACGAGGCAAGTAATTTCTTGATCTTGTTTTATCTTTTAACGATTATTTAGCATTTTCTGGAAATATCGTAAAAGGATGAGGAATGAGATCACTGTAGGAATTTGATACTGTGTATAAGCCACTACCGGAGAAGTATGCTGTCTTAAGTATTCTACGATTCCCTTGTTAAAGGTTAGGTGGTTGTAGTCGATTTCAAACATTAGCGATCCTAGTCATATTTCTTCTGATCCAACAATGATAAACAAAACAAGCCAAAAATCTAGAAGCTTTTTGCCCCATGTTGAATCTTTGGCCAAACTAACTGCCTTTCTCATTAATTAACTCTACCCTGTAGTTCCAACTTATTTTGCCTAGTTCTGATTCTCAAGCTTAGATACTTTCTTAGAATAGAATTTGTATCCTTGTTTATTCTTATACAGTAAGTTACATAAGTGTTTTTTTTGACCGAAAGATTACATGTTTCTTTGATCTTTTTTTGTATATGAAAGTGATACTCTTATTTATGATATTCTTACTTCAATTCCTTCTGCAATGAATTCTTTAATCCTAATAACTAGTGAGGCTGCGGTTAACTTGTGTCTTTTAATTGGTGCAGGCGACTTTTGAGGATGCTATGGTAGATGAGGCTATAGCAAGAAATCACAGCACCACAAACGAAGCCATAGAAATGGGACAATCTGCTAATGCATATCGAACCATACTGACTCATTTCAGCCAAAGATATCCTAAAATTCCTGTGTTCGATGAAACACACATGCATAAAACATGTATTGCATTTGACATGATGAGCATCAATGTAGCTGATTTGTCCGTGCTTCCCAAGGTTCTTCCATATTTGAAACTGCTATTCAGAAATGAAATGATGGTTGACGAGTCAGATGATGTAGTTGAAGCTATGACTTCAGCTTCTTGACAAAATGACCCCATTCATTGTTTTATTTTTTTATTATTATTTTTTTTTAATTATGAGTATACACATATGACAGGCCATACAAATATGGTAGCATTTGTGGTTGGATTGCCCATGCACCCAACTTCATTTTGTTTAGGGAGTAGGAACTGAGTCATTTGTTGAACATGTGCCATAGACAATTATTTGTTCAACTTCATTTAGCATTGTATTTAACGAAATCTATTGTTTTGCCTCATTCCATCCATTGACAAGCTCTTTCTTCTCTCAATCTTATTCTCATTTTTGCCCACTGATTCCTCTTCAGCAGAAGTAATATTAAAAATAGGTATTGTCTTAAATGGGATGTCGGTTTAACATTTTCCTTTTTAATTACTATACGAAAATATTTATATGGAATCAATATTTTTATTGATAAAATAAAATACGAATCAGACTATTAATTATTATTATTGTTAGATTTGAGCAAATTTGTTTTTCATTTTTCTTTATTTAGATCTTAACTTCTTTAGTTTTTTATATTTATTTATTTATTTTACTACTTTTACCACTAACAGATAAGTCCTTGTGTTTTTCATTCATATATCCTTATGATTTTAACTCAATAAGGTATTGGTTCATAAGAACTCATAAACCTAAACAAAACAAAAAATACCCACTTTCAAAATTAAATTGAAAAATTCAAAACTCAACCTTGAGAAAATTGTTAGAACTAAAATTTTAATTAGTATATGGTATTCTCATATAAAAAATGGTTTTCAAATGGTTAAATTCTTACTGTAAAAAAACAATTTTTCCCCATATTTCTTTTTCTATATTGAGAAAAAGTATCCATTATGAAAGGTTATAAAACACCAAAAAAATGGATAATTAATGGCATCAATTGAATAATAAAGAAGTTTAAAAAATTATATTCCATAGAGATATATCCTTTATTACTCCTACCAAAAAAATTGCTCCTTGCCTTATCTAGTTGTTTTTTTTATATGTTAAAAAAATCATTAATTAGTTTAATTTACGTTTTAATTAAATATTTTATTATTAAAAATAAACTCTCAAGTAATTAATTGTTTGTGAAAAAAAAGTGCTATTTATTCTTATTATAGTATGTTGTAATTTTTGGGAGGATGAATGTGGAAGATGAGTTTCATTTTGAGGAGACAAATTATGCGGGGCGAACGGTAGTTGCGTCGGTGAAATTGTCCCAATCAACAACACTCATCTCATTCTGTGGTCCAACCACAACTACATTGCAGTTACTCTCTCTCTCTGTAACTTTTTTCCCATCTCGTCTCAACAACCATGGATATACCCGATGAAAACGACGCTACCACTTCCAACAAAACTTCCAAAAAACCCATATGTGTGTTCTTCACTTGCATTTGCTTATAATTAATTCTCTTTTAATTTGTTTTTATTTTGTGTTAACCAAGTCTATGTAAATTTCATATGCAGCTTGAAGCAATGGTACATTCAAAAAATAAAAAAGTAACAATTGGCCAAACCTTTGTTATGATGCTTTGTTTGGAATTAGAATTAAACATTTTTCAACGCTTTGTTTAGTTATTTGTACCCAATTGCTCAAATGCTAACTTTGCACCAAAATCTGGCAATTTCATGTACAAATTTGTGTTTGAAGTAATTGTTGCTAATAATCTTTATTTTGTTTTCTTGTAGATACAGAATTCTCACAACAAGATCTTCCTGCATGGAAACCAATTCTAACACCGGGATGGGTACGGCGTTCAACGCAAACTTGCCCAGTTCTGATTTGCAAATGTTCTTCTAACAATTGATTGGCGATTTTATATTTGTTTTCTCAGGTTATTGCCACATTTTTTGTCGTTGGAGTCATATTCATCCCCATTGGTCTTGCTACAGTGTTTTCATCAGAGAGTGTAACATCTCGTATAATATATAACATACTTACATAGTGTGAAATGGATTTGGTGCTGAATCTGAATGTTTGATTGATACATTAAGAGATACTGATGCATGCAGGTGGAGGAAGTTGTATTACAATATGATGAGAGTTGCCTTCCTACCTCACATGCCAACGATGCAGTGGCTTATATTCAAAGCGATTCCACCAACAAGACCTGCGTCACCAAATGGACTGTTAGTGCACTTCCTCTGCAATAAGACATGTTCAATTTTGTGGAACAAACTTCTCTAACCTATTTGGGGCCAGAGAGTTTTTTTCTTTTCCTTTACAATTTTCCTGTTTACAGTTCCTCCTTTGATTTAAACAGTTTTGTTTTAAGTTTACAGGTTGAGCATAGAATGGAAGCTCCTGTTTATGTCTATTATCAGCTAGATAACTACTATCAGAACCATCGCAGGTATTGTATGTACATTTTGCAGAAAAATCTTCTTCCTTATTTCTGTATAAAATTTCATACAAGGCCTTATTTGGGCATAATTTAAATTTATGGAAACTCGTATGTATAATCATCTCCATTCAGTGAGAGTGTTCAAATCAGCAAGGACTCGTTGCAGGAAAAGTTATTAGCAGCATGTTCTTTATTGATTAATATTTTTCTCAAAAGTGAATGAGGAATTCATTATGATGACATGGTTTTGGGTGATTGTTGAAGATATGTGAAGAGTAGAAACGACAAGCAACTTTGGAGCAAGGCAAATGAGGGGGAAACACTCAATTGTTATCCTGAAGACAAGACAAATGAAAAAGAGACAATTGTTCCCTGCGGCCTCATTGCATGGAGTATGTTCAATGACACATACAAATTTGTGTCCAACAACAAGAACTTGACGGTCAACAGAAAGAACATTGCATGGGGGAGTGACCGAAGGTCCAGATTTGGGTCTGATGTTTATCCTAAAAATTTTCAGAACAGAGATTTGATTGGGGGTGGACGCCTCAATGAGAGTATACCCGTAAACACATATCTTTACTCCTTTTAATTATTGTTACCTTGCTTTGCATTTTTCCTTTTCTTTAACCTGTGTGTTGTGTTATGGCATGCATTCGTGCATGCACCAGTTGAACGAGCAAGAGGATCTCATAGTTTGGATGCGAACTGCTGCACTACCCACATTCAGAAAACTATATGGGAAGATAGAGGTTGACCTTGAAATGAAAGATGAGATAGAAATAGTAATAGAAAACAATTATAACACATACATGTTTGGAGGGACAAAGAAGGTGGTCCTCTCAACCACATCTCTGATGGGAGGAAGAAATCCCTTTGTGGGGACCGCATACCTTTCTGTTGGTGGTCTATCCTTGTTCTGTACTATAATCTTCATACTTCTCTATGTCATCAAGCCAAGGTAATAATATCATATGCCCCCATCATCTGTTATAGTTTATATGGATCTACCCTTATTTTAGTTATGTGCAAAGATCATGATTTTGCATTAGCAGTTTCCAATTATACCACAAACTGGTAATTTCAAACTTGATTTTTGGTGATGTTAATTGCAGACCTATTGGGGATCCATCCTACTTGTCTTGGAACAAAAATCCAGTGGGTATCAAATGACAAGCCATGATTCATCTTTCACTCTGGGACGAGGCTTCTTTGTTTGCTCTTGATTACTTTACCCTCTTGAAGCTCAGTGTACATAAACGTTTCTCTTTCTTTTTTATAATTTGGCTCTGTTCATACTTCTGTTGAAAAACAGGGTTACAGGTACTTTAGATTTGAGTAACGAGGTTAAGCATGGCCCTAATACTAGTTTTTTTTTTTTTTATATAAATAAAGGACCAAGCTTAAATTTTAGTAAAACATTGATTATATTTTGTATATGTAATGATTTAGCAGAAGGACAGTTATGAGAATTAAATAACGAGTGAAGTAGTTTGATATTTAGTCTATTCAATATGGAATAAATATGCGAAAATGAGTTAAATATTATAATTTCTCATTAACAGATCAAAATCCATGGGCAGTCTATACTTTGACATAGAAACTAATTTTCATTTAAAAATCTATTATATTACAAATTAATAATGTTTATAAATATAATATTATCTCGTGATAGATTAGTTGTTTAACAATACTTCCATTTTCAAACTTAAAAAAAAAAAACAAGGAGTGCTAGCCAAAAAAGTACACAACAGAGAAAATGACCAACAAGTTTCATGATCAAGATACACCCACCCCCAGTTAACTGGTTGAAGTTCCAGGCTAATGATGATAGATACTCTGTTGTGGTAAATTTTATGTCAGTGACAGTGGGTGAATTTTCCTGTAAAAGCAAGAGGGTCTTACAAAAAATTTGTGGAATGTATATGGACTTCCACAACCACTGCCATCTATTTGTGTTTCTGCACATTTATTTGTTCTTTTCCTCTGCAATTGCCTAACCAAATTTAAGTGAAAATTATGATGTCAAATTCCAGACAGTTTGGTGAGGCATTTTATGATGGGAACTTGAAGGAATTCCTATAATAGAACATCCAATTAATGTCATAGGTGAGGTGACTCAGCACAAAGTTTCGAGAAAAAAGCATATGTCCTTCTCTCTTAATTCTCTTCAAATTCTTATTTCCCTCAAATGACCATCTCTTCCATGTAGTAGGTGCCAAACCTTTCATTTATCACATTCACATGCTTATACCTCAAATGTCAACAAAATTAAAGAAACTTATTACCAACACCCCATCCCACTTTCCATTTACTCGCTATCGTATTTTCCTGCACCAAAAACTTCACATCAACTCTGCCACACCCTCTTGTACAATTTTGATTAGTTAAGTACCAGTTTCACAAATTAAGTCATTTCAGAATTCTAATCCTACATTAACAAACATCTCAAAACACTTATTTGTTAATGGATTGGATGATGAATTAATTGGTTTTTGTTCTTTATAATTGCAATGTTTGAGAGATCAATAGCATTCTAAAAAGACACTTACTGCTACAGTCTTTATTATTAGACAGAAACGTATTGAAATCACTTTTTCAGTAAAATAAAAGATGGATAAAGAGACTAAAACTATTAGTAATGTGGGACAAAACTGCATTCATGTAATAAAAATCCAAATTGCAGAATTATGAGTTAAGGCAAAGAAAAGAAACACGATCTGCATGAAAGTTGTTAACAGAGCTGGAGTAAACCAACAAGTAATGCAGCATCTAACAAAGTATATGTCCAAGGCCTGCCAATGTACCAATGCTTCTCAGTAATTTAAAGCGTAAAAGTGCACTGTATATACATTTTCTGTTCATTTTCAACCATTGCAATAAACGAAGTAATAGCCAACATCTACCACCCTCCAATCCATAACCCCATCACACTTCACACCACACCAACTTCATTCACAACACATAACCACAAAGCCACCACTGATCTTTCTTTTGGGTCGTGAGGAAGAGAAGATCAATGATCTTCTACCTCATCGATCAATGGACGAATCCAACTCACCCCATCCCAATGCTTCCTTTGCTTTTAGATCCACAACCACACCCTCAACTCCTCAGAACAACTTCTCCAGAAGCCGTTCTACCAAAGAAACACCTTTCTCAAACTTTCTTCACTCCCCACCACGCCTCTCTTGCCCCACTCTTTCTCGCAGCCTCCAAAACTCTCCCCTTTCCTCTCCTCTTCATCCTCATCACTTCTCTCCCCCACGCTCTCCTCCTTCTCCTACTAAACTCTCCGATTCTGACCCTCAAACCACTTACCACTGTGCCTCTTCTGTCCTCAGAAACGATGGCCAGATCCTCTCCATCGCCTTCTCCTCAAACGGCTTGGTCTACACTGGCTCTGACTCCAACCTCGTCAGAGTGTGGAAGCTCCCTGAGTTCACTGAATGTGGGCAACTCAGGACCAAGGCTTGCAGGGTGGTGGCTCTCGAAGTCTCCAATGACACGGTCTACGCAGCCTATGGTGATGGCAAGATAAGGGTGTGGAGAAGAACTTGGGATAAGGTGCTGAAGCATGTTCGATTGGCTACCATCCCCAAGACACTCGGCTATGTCCGCAGCTACATCGCCGGAAAAGACAAGACAGTAAGTATCTGCTACCTTTGTCAGTGTTTTTAACTGCCCACGTGCTTCAACCGTCTCTGGTACCACATTAAAAATGCTGTTTTTAATATTGCCTTATCTTAGTGGCTCCTCAGCTGTAACAACAGAAGCATTTACAACGGTTTTCCTGCTGGCGAGTTATCAGAAAAGATAAAAACCAATTACTATATTGTTCAAACTAAGAGCTGAAACAGTTAACTTTGTCCATCATTAACAGATGCACAAGGGGATAATCACGTCAATGGCAATCAACACAGCAGAAGACATTTTATACACAGCTTCACTGGACAAAACGGTGAAAGTGTGGCGAATCTCAGACCTGAAGTGCATAGAGACCATAAAGGCTCACCCTGAACCAATAAACGCCATGATTGTGGCTGATGATGGGGTCCTGTACACAGCCTCGGATGATGCCACAGTGAAGGTTTGGCGTAGAAATTTTTGCAGCCATGACCAGCCTCATTCTCTGACGGTAACCTTGCACGCCAAGTACTCCCCCGTGAAGGCCCTAACACTAACCCCAGATGCTGGAATTTTGTACGGTGGGTGCACTGATGGGTACATACACTACTGGCTAAAGGGGTGGTTTGCAGGGCAGTTACAGTATGGAGGGTCAATCCAAGGGCACACTCATGCAGTGATGTGTCTGGCCAGTGTGGCGAAATATGTGGTGAGTGGGTCAGCTGACTCAACGAGCAGGGTTTGGGGCAGAGAACAAGATGGGCAACACACATGTCTTGCAGTTCTGGTGGGTCACAGAGGACCAATTAGGTGTGTGACAGCATTCGTAGGAGGAAGATTGGTGGAAGATAATGAAGATAGTTGTACGATCTGCACTGGGAGTCTTGATGGGGTCCTGAAGGTGTGGCGTGTCACTCACAAGAATCTTAATAATCATTCTTCATCCCCACCTGGGGCTCCCACCAAGTATTTTGAACTCTACAAGCCTCTTTGATCAATATTACTATCACTCTTCTTCTTCTTCTTCTTCTTTGCATTCTTCACACAACTACTAATTTACCTGTGTCCACTTTCTTCTCATGTAACTCACCATTTTTGTACACTCATTAGGGTAAGAGAATAAAGTGTTTTTGAAAATATAAACTAAAAGTTGAAATGACAAAAGGGAAAGAATACTGTAGTGAGAAAATGCAAGGAATCAAGCTTCTTAAATTTTGAAAGAAAAAAAATAGATATTTCTTATATTCTGATTCCATTTCCTTTCTGGAAATGTCTCATGTTTTTGCTATATGGTGATGTCTTCTGTTTTGGGTACTGATTTCTTGGTGGAAAATGTTGTTAGTGCTGGTCCTCACTAATTAATTGTAATAAATCTACTAATATTAGACTTTTATTTTTAATTTTGTTATTATGGTGTTAGAATGAAGTTTAGTATATGTAGTTATTCATGTTTGAGGGTTCTAGGCCCAGTGTCCCACAATATATATCAAAATTCCTTGATTTCACTTTTACTTTTTTTTTTAGGAAAAAAAAATTCCTCTTAACCCATTATTCAAAAGAATAAAAATGAAACATTCACTTTTTTTTTTTTGTATCGCTAACAGATTGAGAACTAATATGAATCCAATATTTGAGTATGTCAGTATCTTTCTGCACTCCTACATTTTTCTTTCTGCACCCCACAATTTCGGGATCTGGGAGTGTGCTACGGATTCATCAATCCAGAAGTGAATCATGTTGCATTCCGGATGAGGGGGTGTTTCAGAAGCAAAGTTTGTATAAATTATTGATTTCTAAATTGCTGAATCCGGAAGCCTAGTTTTTATTACGAATTGGTGGATCCGGAATGATTTTTTTCAATTATGGATTTCTGAATCCGAAATACATATTTTGAATTACGGATTGGTGGATCCGGAATGGTTTTTCCAATTATGGATGTTTTGCATTTTTTTATTTTGGATTAACACTATCATTCATGTACTACCGGAAGCATCAATCTGGGAGATTACCGGATGCGCCAATCCGAAAATTTACCGGATCTCATAATCCGGAATACAAAAAAAAAAATGTACAATTTATATAGGATACTTTTGTCTCTGCGCAACCCTGTAGGGGTGCAGGAAGAAAAATGTAGGGGTGCAGGAAGAAACTGCCTTTGAGTATTGCAACAACTTTTTTATTTTTTTGTTTATTGAAAAAAAAAAGTTTTTATGATGTAATAAGAAGAGAGAAATGGTGCATATTAGTTGGGTAAGTACATATGCGCAATCAAATAATTAAAAGTAGCACATAGAATCAGAATCATAGAGACACTTTTTCTTAAAAAAAGAAGCTAAATTTGATAAAAGAATAACATGTTTTAAAAATTAACGACCGACAACATTAATCAAAGAAGCCAAATAATTTAGAAATGCAGTTTGGTTTGTTAGAAACAGAAGAACAAGTAATTGTACAGAGATTAGAGCGAAAAATACATGAAAAGAGCTACAAAGTGTGTTCTTGGTAGAAGAAGAATCTATTGAGCATGCGTTGTAATTGTGCTGTGTGGTTGCGTTTCTAAGGCGCTGTTTGGATTATGAGCTCTCCACCTTTTCAGTGACCGGCAAACGCCGAAACATAGCAAACGCAAAACGCAGAGAATTGAAACGGAGACCAAAGCTGACAGAAGATAGGCTACGAATGAATTGGAGCGTTTGCATCCAAACAGAGCCCCCAAACACACCATGGCATAATTGGAATACGCTATGTGTATTGAAGAAGAAGAATTTATAACGGTTTGGGTTCCTTTGCAATTTGTTTTAGTATTCTTGCCTTTGCTCACCATTGTTTTCGTCCCTTCTTTATCAAATAAGGAATAAATCAAAGTACTATGCTTTCACTATTTGTATTCCTACAAATTCTGCCACAATTTTTTTTATTCAAACTAATTAAAAATTTGATTTTGATTTTAATTTTTCAATAATTTCTAATTACATTGCATAGAACACAACATATGAGACTCAGACACGTGTACTAAATGGTGTATCTGTGTCACATATTGGACATTGATCATCGTAACTGTGTGTTCGTCGGATATGGATATTCATACGACATTTATCGATAAATTGTTCAATTAAAAAAATATTTGTTGAAAACTGACAATTCTAACCGGTTCTAACCCAGATTTAAAAAGAAAAAATACATCAATTTTTTAAAAACTCAAACTTATTATTTAAATTTTTATTATCATTACAAAAATAAGAAACAAATCTTTTTGAACCAGTTCGAAGAAACATCTTTCCGTATCAATTTATATAATTTATAATTGTACAATGTTCCTGTTAGGAGATGAGACCTAGAAAACTATTGAAGTATTCGTTTTCCTCCTTCGGTCGGGCAGGTCGCTAGGGCTTCACTGGAATCCTTCCCACCTTCGTGCTTCTCCTTCGTCTCTCGGTCTCGGATGAATGCTAAATGAGGAGGTACCTGCAGAAGACACTTCGACGCTCAAGTCAGTAAAGCGGGTGATCGGCACTCGGGTAGGTGCACAATAATAAATGACATACATTTCTCTTTGGAATATGTGCTATTTATATTATTTTAATGGACTTACCTTATTAGGTCTAATTAGTGGAATGAATCACACTTAGAGTTGTATTACCTAATCCTTAATGATAGTTTAACTTCACTAACCTTGATTTTAGCGTTAATAGTTATACGTGTCGGTCGGCCTGACCATGTATGGTGTCTTGGCCAGCTCAGCCAGACAGACTGAAACACATCAGCGTATGTCTCGGTCATCTCAGATAAAAAGACTGAGACACGTCATGATGTCGGTCGACCATACCAATACATATAATATAAAGATTTGTATCCATCATCTTTTCCACGTATTTTCGTATATTATTCATATACGTGTCTACAAAACATGAATCTGACGTTAGTGATTTGTTTTAGAAAAATGGTATTATTTAATTTTTGAAAAGGACTAATAAGTAAAAGCGAGGGAGTGTGTGAGAAAAAGGTTATTAAAATAAGTAAGAAAAAAAAGAAAGAATAAGAATGTCATCTCCTCGACCAGCCTCACAGGCACAGAGCCCCACCCCAACGCACCGCCATCCCAATCTCTCCGCCCCCTCAATGTTGGAGCGCACGCTCTCCTCCCGCCGCGTTAGCCCCTACGCCGAAGGCGACGCCGAAGCTGGCGGTGGCGCCGATGAATCCAAGACCAAAAAGCACCAACACATTTTATTCCGTCTCACCACCCGAGCCTCCAATTACCTCGCCCGAATCGCCGGTTCCGGTTCCTTCTACCTCCCTTGCATCGTCGTCTCCCTCTTCCTCTTCTTCTCCCTCTCATTCCTCTTCACCTCGCGCGGCTTCGTCTGCATCTCCTCCTCCTACAGCCCCGTCTCTCGCACTTCCTTCTTCGACTTCGACGGCCTCGACTCCGATTTCGGAGCCCTCGGCGTGCCCTGCTGTAAGTCTCTTTGCGCTGATCTGATCTCTTCTTTCGCCGTTTTTTCCGTTTCGTTTGGAGCCTGGGGGAAGTAGTTCTTGCTTCCGAGATGTGAAAGATAAGAAGTAAATAAATGAAATTAAATGCTGCGTTAATTTTCTAGTTCCGGTTCCGGATCCTTGAATTGATTGTGTTGTTCTTTAATTCTCTGTTCTGGATCATAGTACTGACGAATTCCAATCCGTGGGGAAGTGTATGCTAAACTTCCCAGCTGTTCACAGGTTGTAATGTAGTTGTGCTTTCATTGAATTATCAATTCTGCTAACCATTGGTCTTAAGTTAAATCCTTAAGAAATCAATAAAAGGAATGTTGTTACGAATAAATGTTGTAATTTCCAATAAAACGTTTCCTTATTACATCTTAGAATTTTGAATTTTTCACCCACTTAACACACAATTTTTACCGCATCACTTTAGGATCTCTAACTCAGTCCCTCACTCAGGACTTCAATTTGCGAGTGATATGATAATGTCCCGATATTCGGTGGCCCAATGTGCTCTACGTCAACTATTAAGACAGACATTTATACTATTTTAAAATTTAAATCTAAGTGTAAATCACTCTCAAAAAACTAACTTATGAAGTGAGGGTTGTTCTTCACTTATAAACACATCAGTAGTCAATGTGGTATCTCCACTATAGCTTCCTACAAATCTTTCTATATTTTTTCTAATAAAAAAATAGAAATAAAGGAGTAAATGCATTTAATGTCTTAGAAATATGAACAACATTCAATACTGACTACAGAAAAGGAGGAGGAGGATTAGGTGGGTGATGTAGGAGAACAAGGGGATTTCGAATTATGCCATTGTTATTAGGTAACAGAAATTTGTAAAGTGTTTGTCGCCAAAATAATATTTTATGAACAAGCATGTCCTTTTGAACACTCTGGAATTGGGAGTGAAATGTTGATTTTTAATGTTAACGCTGTTAGTTTCAAATTGTTACTTTTAATTTTGAAATCATGAACTCGTGCAATTGAATTGTTGTTGGATACTTATAAGCTTATCCTTGGTAAAGGCAGATCGAAACATGGTAAAACTGTGGAATGGACATCAAAAGATTTGCTCAAGGGGCTAGAGGAGTTTGTTCCTGTATATGAAACCCGGCCAATCAAGAACAACATGTATGGGATGGGGTTTGACCACAGCTTTGGCCTTTGGTTTATTGCCCACTGGCTGAAGCCAGATCTGATGATCGAGAGTGGTGCTTTCAAGGGACATTCAACTTGGGTTTTGCGGCAGGCTATGCCAGACACTCCAATTATTTCTCTTTCGCCTAGGCATCCTGAAAAGTACCTGAAAAAGGGACCGGCCTATGTTGATGGGAATTGCACATATTATGCTGGAAAGGACTTTGTGGATTTTGGTAGTGTTGACTGGCCCAAAGTGATGAAAAATCACGGGATTTTGGACCTTAGTAGGGTTCTTATATTTTTTGATGACCATCAGAATGAATTGAAAAGGTGACTTACAGTATCTTTGAGAAGCAAAATTTTATAGTTGAGGATTTCTGATGAGACTGTTATTGATTAGTATTATCATATTTTATATATGTCCTGGGCAGAATTGAACAAGCTTTGAAAGCTGGGTTTCATCATCTTGTCTTTGAGGATAACTATGACACTGGTACTGGTGATCATTATTCATTAAGACAGATATGTGATCAATCTTATATTAGAGGTATGTAAACTCTCACTTTCTAGAATTGTTATACTTCATTTTATTTGTTTCAATAAGGATTATGTAACTCGTGTTGTAGACACTCATCAGTGTTGGGTTTCCTCTTGACATATTTACAAAGTCTAGATATGTTTCCATTATCTATTATTGATGGTTTTTGGCTAGACTAATTAAATATTTAACTTGAAGGGCTGAGATGTTCTATTAGATAAATTGAGGGCTTAGAAACACTAGATAATTCGGGAAAGCAGCAGAAAATGTGGAATTGTATCCGAGAGTTATTACCAGAAAAGTGATTCATTCTATACTAAAAAACTTTCTCAAATTATGGTTTTGGTTACAAAATTTTTGCAATGTTGCTATAGTAAGGGCACCATCCAGTTGGAAAGTATTTCGTTGGTGTAAAAAAAGTCATAAAACATAATAAATATACAATTGCAACTATGCAAATCCAAATTAAAAACCATTTCTTAGACATTGCTGAAATAAAAAAGTTGTAAATCGTTGTCATGGTAAATTTTTTTTCTATTATTTATATATATAACTCTATCAAATCTCATTACTTTTTAAAAATGATTCATAAAGAGAACAATTTCCCTCCTTGTTCCCAGTTCCATATATAGAAATTCACTTTTATTTTTCTCTTTTTGATCTTAGGTGGGGGGCACAGTTGCTTTGAAGACAGTGATGAAGCTAGGATCAGGTCAAAGAGGAAGAAACTATGGGAGAAAGCAGTTGATATTGAAGAACTGTGTGGGCCAGGTGAGGCATGGTGGGGAGTTAGAGGCCATATGCGGGATAATTTTAATCATAGTAATAAGCCACTATCTTATGCACAACATTTCCAGAATAGCCGGTATGTTGAATCTATTCTTGATGTTTACTGGGAACTACCTCCGGTTGCTGGTCCTTCCCTCACCCATCAGACCAGGTATGATCCTGCTCGTGCACCCACTCCTATTGTTGAAGATGGTCGGTATGGCTTGTTCCAAAGGCTAGGTTTGGCCAACCTTGACAAATCTGTATTTAATGGATACACTCAGATGGTTTATTTACAGATATCTGAACATTAATTTAGAGTTGCCTAGACAAGGATATGATATAGTATAAGGAAGTTTTGTACCTGTATTATGCATGAATAGATTCTTCTGCCTGATTTGGCTTAAGATGTAGTTTTCTTAATTCTTCTTGTCCGTTTACTTCTGAAAATTAAAGTTAAGTTATCCTTACTCAATGATGGATTCTTTCTAATTTGGTTTTGTCACTTGTTCACGTAAGTTGGTTGCCATTGTTCTCATTGGTCGGAACTTACTTTACCAATTTCTAGGCCGTCATATGAGTAAATCTAACTTTTGTACGTTGTTTTTTTTATCAATTTTCATAGTAAAATCCTAAGAAGCATAAACGCCTTTTTGAAACTGTGTGTCACAATTCCGACACGAATGCATCTTCAACGTGTGTGGTTCTCTCTTTCTTCTTCTTCATGTTTACTCCTTTGCAGCGTCTAACCAAACACTATTTGTCGTCGAACAACCACCGGTTTCTCTTTCTTTTTCATGTTTACTCCGTTGCAAGACACTGTCCTTTTGAACTAGTCACTATCTGTTGTTGAACCACCACACATTCCATCGTCAAACTACCACTCTTTGGCGTATATTCCGTCTTCCGTTGTAATCTTCTTTGATCATACAAACATTATTCTCTTTGCTTATAAAAAACATTATTCTCATAAACCAACCTACGTCGAACCAGCCAACCAACCAGTGTGTTGTTCTTGAATGATGCAATGGCCCTCATCCTGAGACAGCTTAGCCCTTGATCGATAATATTTGTGATGGATAAGATAAGAGATATTATAAATCTTTTTTTTTTTACAAAACTAGTGTAATTTGAGTCGAATATTATGTAATTGAGCAAAGTTTTAAACATTTATGGGATTTGGCAAATCATGTTTGAAAGCAAGATTTCAAAACTTTTCATCAACTGCATATTTCGCAAGTTAGAATGATTTTAAATCTATCTCTTAGCTAAATAAGACAACTTAACCCTTCTATTGTATCATTAACTTTCTGTTCGTCATAGAAGTTCTTTCTATCAAAACTTTATTTTTTTTTCTAACTTCAATTCCATTAAGATAACACTATTAGAGTCAATTAGCATTTGAGATATTATTCGCTTTAGATCTTGAAATTCTATCACGATTTTATACTTAAAAGACATATAGAAGAATTAAGAAAAGAATATGTATTTAAATTGTCTTTAGCCTTGATTTGTAGGAGATGTTAGACTATTGGTCGTACCGAAACAAATCCCTGAGTTGAAAATTAAATGAATGAGGGTTTGCCTTTGAAACCATTTTTCCATTCTTCAAATGACTCAAGTTCGTTAAGATGATATCAATAGAGTTAATCACCACATTCAAAATATTGTTTGTTTCAAAACTTAGTGTTCCATTATAATTTTAAGACGTAGACGTGTAAAACTGAAGAATGTTGATTATTAAAACATTGACCCTTTTTACAAGAATAAAAACAAAGAGTTTCATGTTACTTCTACCCTTTAATCTCAATTGGATGAAGTTCAATAAAGACTTTAGTAGAAATAATAAGTTTTTTTGTTAATTAATGATATGAAAATATTTACATGTGTATGACAATTAAATTTCTAACCTCTTGATTAAAGTTGCGAGAAATTACAAGCCAAAGCCCATAGATGGTGTATTAAACAATTTATTACAACGTAGCAGTAATACGCAGATGTGGTCGTAGTTTCTGAAAGATTGGTGAACCACGCGAGGGCACGTCTTATAAGCCGAAGAGGTACGTTTATTACCATTTTAATATCGAAATACAAATGTTTAGTATGTATATTTAAAGCAAATACATGAAGAAAAATCAGAATAGATATAGGGAATGAAAAACACAACAAACAATTCTTTTATACAGCAACTAGAATCCAAAGATGCACAAAACAGAAAAACAAACAAAATATGTGTATATATTTTCTGGATGTCTCCAGTTGAATTCTACTGATAAAAGTTGTCATGAGTATTAATGCACAAAAACTGAGACACTGAATAACATATGCTTTTGATTTTGAACAGAATCATACAGTGGAAAGCCTTTGTATGTTTTTATATGCTTCAGTTAATACCCCGCTTTGGTATAACGGGTTTTGCTGCATTAGTTTTGGCTTCTAGATTTCTCCATGGTCCTTGGAGCTGCAATCAAGACAATTCAGAACATCTTTTAGGCAATTTTGCATTCCAATATATGATGAAAAGATTATATGTTTGCAGAGGAGTATGAGCATAAACACAGCTAAAACAAATCTCAAGACAACATTTAACTAGCTAACAAAAATTCTTCTATTATTTTCAATCAGTTGTGCACATAATATGCAGGAATTCATCCTAGAGAATAGCTTTACAACCTGCTCAGAAGAGCCTAGAGTTTAAACTTCAAAACTGGAAATTAGTGCACATGTAAATGCATGCTTTAAAAAAGAAAAAAGACATACCTAGCCCAATTGCCTCAGAGCCTTTCATGATCCTTAGTCTCCGACATGAATCAGTGAACATCCTGCATTAGCAAAGGAGAATTTTAACAAACTATCATAATTGAAAAAAACAAAATTATACCAAAGCATGTTATGAAAATTATAATCATGGCAAGAGGAGAAATAACTTACTCCCAAGGAACATCACCCACAAGCATCCAGTCTCCATCCTTATCTTCATATGTAAGAACATATTCAGATCCATGAAGAAGATCCCTCAAAGAGCTCTCACTTAGTCCATCTTTCCCAGGAAGTCCAGGAGAATTGCATTGACCTAATATTATGAATAAGAAAATGTTAGGGTGCAAAGTGGTTATGCAGAATTTCAAAAGGGAAATATTATGGCTAAAGAAGTAGCTTAGGCTCTTTCTTGCCTGGTAAAACTACACAGATGTTAAAATTCCATTTTTGATATTTAGCATACAAATTTTAGTGTTAATCAATTCGTTACAGATACTATAAGCCTTTAAAAGTCGAACTAAGAAACTTACAAAAAAGGGTCTGTGAAAAATGAAAATAAGTAGCTAAGGAGAGAGTTTAAAGAAGGTAGAGGTAGTACCTATGGTAAAGCAGCTGAACATCTTCTCAAGAGCTGAAGAAAGTTCCATGTAGTTGTTATAGGTTTTGAGATCAATCTTTCTAAGATAAGGGGCACCATCCATACTGACTTTTACATAGAGACAACCAAAACCAGGTTTTCCCTCGCCTTCATCATTGTTTTTTGCCAAATTAGATGCCATCGTGTTCTTTCGGAAAGATCGAATTGGGGGCCACCCCACAACTTGTGCCCTGTTCCAAAGTGTTTTTTTTCATTAGCACCAACGAAAACTCAAGGAAAAAATTCATCATCCACTTCACGTTTTGCATTAGAAACAACATCTAACTGAACACAGGGATTCAAAATATGAAAACTTCTAATCACACAGTTTGTTTACAAAAGCTTTAAAACCACATCTGGCAGAGGGAAAGTTCAATATGTTTTTTTATCATAGGTATGAGAGACTCTAACAGAATTAATACCAAATTTCAAAAGGCTAATCTCTCGTACATGCTTGCCAATTCAAATCCTCCATCAGAAGGTAAAAAAAGTTATTGCACAGACAATTCTAGCTTCACGGATTGCTATATCTTTCAACAAAACCAAGACATGTAACTCAAGCTATTTTAAGCAAAAAGCAAAACATGTGGATTAGAAAACAGAGAAATAATACAAACACAAGAAGGATGCAAACAAGCATACTTGGCATCAGGAGCACTGGCATGAGCATTTGTTGCAGCAACCTGGTCATTATTTTCCTGAACCGGTTTGTCAGATTGAGGAACTGCACCAACCTCTTTGATGGAGGTGTTATTAGTTTGAGTGTCTAAACCAATAAGAAGCTTCCCAACAATGCCCCCTCTGGGAGAGATCAAAGCAGCTCCTTGAGATCCATCAGTGACAGAAGAACCCCTTTTCCCAGAAGAAGTGTCAATAGCGTCAGAGAAGCCCCTCTTAGCCCCAGCCTTCAAAGGGCTCGCAACTGAACAAACATTATGCTTGTTCTGCAACTCTGTTCCAAAAAGACAGAGTCCAGCACCAGATTTTCTCTCTGGGGACTTGCAACCAGGGAGACCAAGCCTCAGCTCTGTCTCCTTCAAGTTGAGTGATGAGGTTTTAGCATCCACAGAAGATGATGATGATGAAGAAGAAGAAGAAGATAGTTTGTCAGAAGCTCCGTCCATTGACGGTTTCTCTGCCAAGCCTATGTAATCCTGTTCCAATGCTCTAGACATGAAAAACAGAAGATGAAAGTATCCCAAATATGCAACGTGGAGTATACTGTATGGTATATACTCTATATGTAGATAAATTTACGAAACAACAGAGAATTTTGAAGCAAGTCAGAAGCTTGAACAACAGCAGTTATGGTGTGATACTGACAGCAAGTGGCAGAAGCTGGTTTTGTTGATGCACAGAACAACATTCGCTGCTCTTTTTCTGGTCAACTTTTTCCTCTGCAGTGCCACAATAAAAAGGAAAACAAAACCGTTTTTTTCTCTTTTTTTTTTCTTTTCTAAAGGGTGTTTTTATTTATTTTTATTATTATTTATTATTATTAGTAGTAGTATAAGGATTTGGAGCGACAGTGGAAGAGGAGAGTGAAATAAAGAAAAAAAAGTGGAATTAATAATTATTATAAGGTGGAAGTGTGTGCGGTTAAAGAGGAACAGTGGCGGTGCAATTCATCCACGCGCGTATCCTACTCTAATAATTGTGAAGATCCGAAAGTGGGAAGATGAGATCGGACGGTGTAGATCACACGATAGGGTTGTTAGGGGACAAAACGGGGTTCAGTTGTTGGCCATCGCGTTCACTTTCTTTTTGTTTTTCTTTTTGTTTTTCTTTTTGTTTTTGTTTTTTCACACACCAAAACCTTTTTCATATCATTTCATAAATTAAAATGTCTTTTCTGTCTCTCTCTCTCATGGAAACATTATGTTTCTTTATTTTTCTTATTTTTACCTTTTATAATCAATTATAAGAGTATATGAGAGATTCTAATATTTTTTTAAAACCTTATTTTTATTTTTTATTTTTTATTTATTTATTTATTTATTTCTGTGTACCACTAACTGCTAACAAACTGACCCCAAATCATTAGTCTTCCTACCTAGGTTTGACCAAAACTCAACTCTCGCCCAATTTTACTTAATTACTTTTTAAAAAATATATATTAATATTGCTTTTAAATTTGTTTACTTAAATAAAATAATGTTTAATTGTTATATATTATAAATGTAAAACATTTCAAACTAATTATTATGCAAAATAATAAACTTATCATAATGTCACAATGACTGTAATTTGTTTATAGTAAGAATATTTTACATCATTTGCGAATTTTATTAAATTTTATAACGATTTCATAAACAGAGTCTAAACATGTTTATGCCGTGAAAAAAATCAGCCAAAACTGTTTTTGAGCATGACTTTGAATTAATTATTTCTTTTATTTATCGTTTAAGTTGATATATATATATATATATATATATATATTAATGAAATGATTAATTTTTAAAAAAAATAGTTTAAAATAATATTATGTTGACTAAAATACCTTCTTTACTATGGAAGTAGTCAACAGATATATTGCCTAGTGTATTACGGATTAAAATTTGGAATATTAATAAAGGTGTTATTGAATTAAAAAAAGTACTTAATACTTCATGATATTCTAAAGTGACAAATTAATAATTCAAGATAGAAAAAAATTAAAATGAGGCAGATATAATATTATAAAGATAAGCATACTTGCATGCATATATTATGTGATTGAATAATAGTATAAAAAAAACTTACACTCTTCATACATTTTAATTAAATTTAGTTAAGATAAAGATAATTTATTTGCTACCAATGAAATTAAATTTTTTTCTTAAAAACTCTGTTTAACGTATAATGATGCAAAAATACATTTACGCTCCGTTTGAAAAAGAAGAAGAAAATTAAATGAACTAAAAGTAAAAAAATAAAATAATTTTATTTCTTATTAATACTCTTATTATTTCGTTTTATTCTTATAATAAAAAAACATCTATGAGTTTTTTTTTAATTTTCAAACGAATTTTTTTAAAATCTTTTACGCCATATCAATTAGGCTAAAAACATAGTTAATTATTTAGTCAGCAATATATTTTTTATTTATGTGTATGTTATCTTTTCTCCTTTTTAAAGTATTTTATGCTTATATTAGATTTCAAGTCAATCTTCATTTATACTCATTTATATATTATTTTTTATTTTATATATTTTTTTATTAGAAAATAAATTTTAGATCTAATTCAATCTTGTAAAACTGACTGAAAAAATAAATTTGCACTCACTTATATATATTATGAAATCGATACAAAATCTTCCATACCTTTCATCATATAAATTATGTTTATGGTAAACTTTCTTTATGCATAAACTTTGAAGATAAAGAAATGAAGTGCTAATAATTATATAATTTGTGAAAAAATAAAGAAGGAAAAAAAGTAGCATAGGCATGATTGAAGAATTGGTTAACTGAAAAAGCAAGAAGTATCTAATATTGTCCAAAATTGAGGTTGATAGTGTCCTCCACACCCACCATAATAAGGTATTAATTTTAGAAACCTAACAAATTTGTGTGTGTAAAGCAGAAAGAAGCAGCTATTATTTCCATCAATTATTAGTTTCCACCACTCAAAACTTGTTTCTTTTTAAGTTAATTGAATTGAAGACTTGGTACATTGCACACACATGGATTCTGCCCCACTTATGACTACATTTAATCAATTTTTCCTACTTCCTATACTTGTACATCTCTCAACTTTTAACTAACAAACATCTTACATGCACTTCGCCAAAAAAGAGCAATGTATTTATTTATGATAAATATCTCAAGTACTTGCATTAATCTCACAATATCCTATATTCACTTTTCTTTTCTCAACTTTTTCAATCACATCTCATAACTGTTTATGTATTACTTCAATATTGTCTTCCAAATTTAAACGGACATAGATAAAAAGGAGAATTGTATTATTTCTACAACGCACTTTTAGGACACTTTTTTTTCCTTTATGTTTGTGTAGCATTGATCTTACCTAATACCTTTTTTTTTTTTTCCTCTTTATGTTTCATATTTTGTTTTCCATTTTGTTATAAAAAAAAACATATAAATATTGTTTTTTAATGTGATTGGAATCAAGAGAACTATTGTCTTCTTTTTCGGTCGGTCGATCGGTCTACCATTTCTCCTTTTCTCTAGAAATGGTCGCCTCCTCCTTCTTGCACTTCTCCACTCCTGTCTCCATGAACTCCTCACTCGGATGGTACCTGCAAAAAACACTCAAACGTTCGAGTGAGAATTTAGTGTTCAACATTCGATGATATTAGTACTAGATGATCACGTACCTGATTTTTGAAATTTGTGCCTATTTGTATTATTATCATGCACCCTTTGTTATTGGACCGGATTAGAGTTTTCAATCATGATTAAGAGTGTTATACCTGTATGGAGTAGGGGGCCCAGGAAATACCTGTCCGTTGGGTACACCATTTGTTGACTTATCGATTGTTTTTTATTTTCTTCGACATTTGTAGACGCTTCGTCGGTCGGGGTACCTGCGATTGCACTCTGACGCTCAAGTCAGTGCTAAGATTAAGGTGAGTTCTTGTGGGATATTGAAAAGCGTACCTTCCTCCACCTCAGGAGTTCTACTTATAGGTTGACTTATGGTCCCCCTTCTGTGTGGGTTGGATAGCCCGTTCATAACAAACATGCGTAGTGGCTCCTTAATATCGTGGAAATGTATCTTTCGGTTTAATCAGTTTCCATTGTTACATTGAGATATTTCTCAGGTATTTCAGAGTGTGTATTTGACTCATTCAACATCAGTTTAGTTGTAACTGCTTCTTTATTACGTGTTGTAAATGTTATTTGACTCGATCGTCCAGGATCTGACCGGTACAAGTGTATTACCTAATGCTTGATCAATGATTAGTCTCATTAATCCTCTATTCGGATGTAGTGGTTTTTGTCGTATCGATCGATCTTGACTGGATACTGGACCTCTAGTGTCTACAATCCCGACTAGGACAAATACAATTTGTAAGACGAATACAAGAGGGAAAAAGAGGGTGGTGCAAATGTTATTATAAATAGTTTGAGTGGTTAATTATTAATTTGATTTCCCAGAAGGGGTGATATCAACATAAAAATTTAGAAAAGAAGGTATGAAAAAAGCGTTAGTGTTCTGATAATAATTTTGGGGCATGGTTGAATAAAATAGGTGTAGAAATGTTGAATGAGGTTTTGTGTGTGTGTTTGGTGGAATGATGAGAAAAAGAGCTTAATAACTTTAATACGATGATGATGATGTTGTGTCCCAGATGCTCCCCACGCCTTCTTTAAAGCTTCTCACTGCTTTAATTAAACAACTGCCTCAACGGATAAACTATAACTTCTTCTTTTCTCCCACTATAAACTCTTTCTTACACAACTCTACATTAAAAATATCACACAAATCTAATTTAAACATATCTCATTTCATTAATACAATCAAATTATTCTATTTTCAACTAATTTTTTATAACATCAATAATTAAATTTATAACATCTCATTGACACAAGATATATTAAGAAATGGTTAACCATTCATAACATATATAATAACAAAATTGTATTATCCAAAAAAATTACAAGTTACACTAGAAAGGTATTTTTTCAAATTTTGTTACTACCTAATAGGCTTTCATTTACTTTTTAGAATTTGTTATTAATATGTATAGTTTAGCTATGTATTGTTTTTTTAACATATAAGTCTAACTCAACTCCATAAAATCGATTTATAGGGTTGAGGTTTGCACCCACTTATATACAATGAAAGGCTCTAATCTCTAGTCGATGTGGGATCTCCAAAAATAAAAGGATTATTATAATGTAATTGTTTTAGTAATATTTATCTATCCTCATTAATAAATATGTATTTACAAACATATTTTACCAATAGTTTCAAAAACAATATCAAGTGTTATTGAAATTCCTTTCTATTTTCTATACCATTGTATGAATATGACAGGTATGTTTTTGTAATTTTTTTTAAAAACTAGAAACAATTATATCATATAAAAAATAATCACTATATATGTTTTAATAATAAAATCCATCGATTTTCATATAATTTATTTTGTACAGATATATTCTCTAATAAATATTTACATATTTTAAATATATACGTTAAATTTAAGCGAGGTAATAATTTTTTAAATTTATAAGAATTTTTTTTATGCATGATCAAATCAATAAAAAAATGACATCCAATAATTGAATTGATTAAATTTATATTTTATAAAAAAATTAAATGTTTAATTTAAGTAACTTTTTATGAATCTAATGACAAGAGAAAGGATAATATTACTTCAATGCAGTGAATTGTTGAGTTGTATCTTGTCTTCATTTTCTTTGAACTTTTTGTTCTACTTTAAATTTTCCGACATTAGAAAAGTTATTGCACATGAAACTCATTTTTTCAGAGACTCCTAGTTTTGGTCGTAAAGTAGAGACCTCAATTTTTTTTTTTTTTATTTAGTGTAAGTTCGAATAAGTAGATATAGGGTCTTCTATAGATTTTTTTAATAAATAATATTAGCATAAGTATAAATAGGAGATTTTGAGTTACTAATTCTTAAAAAGAAAATTGTATTTATCATTAAATTAAATCAATAATAAAGTCAGATAAAAAAATTATAGAATGAAGATTTCAATATATATCAAAAAAATATATCATAAAAAGATAATATCACATTCAACTAAAAGTATACATATTCTTAAATACACTAAATACTATAAATTTGATATCGTTTCTTTTTATCAGCAATAAAAAAATAAATAAAAGTGAACCATTTTAAAAATAGTTCAACCGTATTAGCTGAGATGTCAAGTTGCATAGTGATGCCTAACACGAAAACTTTATAAAAAAAAAAATGTTCAACCGTATAAAAAAAAACTGAAACCAACCCACTTAAAAGATCAAATTCCTGAAAAAAAAAACATCAACAAATCATTCTCTTACAGATCAAAGAATAAGACACCAATTAAAAGAAAAGAAAAATGAGACTGCATAAATTTGAGATCGTGAATAATTTTTATTTGAAATAGTTACTCCTTTGTTGAAAGAAAAAAGATATAGAATAATTGTAATTTGAGATTGAGCTAATGATGATGGATGAAAACCAAGTGTTGACCAAGTCATAGCTCCTGCACATGTACAGAGAATCTTGGTTCACGCATCAATTTTCATCTACCATTTATAAACATTAACTTATGAAGGATCCACCTCCATAAAACAATAATTATAAGCTCCTGCATTCTCAATATTCTCAACAGTGTTAAAAATAATTTAAGAGCATATCTTAATAAAAAGACACAAACACAGTGAATTGTTGATAGAGTTGTAACAAAACTAAACATGCACACTTACTTTCATGAGATTCATATTCTTGAATTGACAACACTTTATCCAAATTTAAATACTAATTAATACTACTCATCATGTTCAAATATTCACATCTTGTCAAACATATGGGAATGGATCAGATAAAATTTAAAATATGTTGTCATATATTTTTTTATTAAGTAAAATTTTGACAATTTACAAGAGGGTCCCTATTTTCTAAAGAAAAGGCTTTTTTTTTCTTTATTTATATATATGTCAAGGGTTTTAAAAGTTTCCAAATTCAATTTTCCTCCATGTTACTTTAATTACAAACCACGTTCTTCTAGGGTAATCTTTAATCACAAGATAGCCAGGAAAACAATAAGGTCCAATCAAATTTTGTGTGTTTATATTTAAAAATCATTAAATAAAAATAATTAATTATTATATTAATTAAATATAATTTTAAAGATTAAAAATATTATTAATATTTAAATTAATTTATATTATTAATAAATAGTTTTTAAATTAATATTTAATTAAAACTAATTTAAATATTAATAGTTTATTTAACTTCTAAAATAATATATAATTTAATCCGATACTAAGCATATTTTAGATGAATTGTATTAATTAACCAAATAAAAATGAAAATACACAACATAAAACCAAAATAAGCTGTAATGAATACTCAAATAAGCAAAACTGAATTATTATGAATTAAACTATCACTAAAATATCACTAAAAAGAGAATCATAAAATAGAAATCAAATTTTAAAATAAAAAATAATTAATTGTTATAATAACTAAATTAGAAACTATTTTAAAGACTAAAAAGAAAATTGATTTTAAATTAATTTATATTATTGTTAAATAGTTTCTAAATTGTTATTTAATTAGCTACCAAGGCTTTAACTACTAATTATTTATATTCTAAATTTGGTAGCAAAAATCTTGGTTGCTAATTAGATACCAATTTAGAACCATTTAACAATAATAGTTTCTATTTCATAATTTTCTTGTAGTGTATTATAGTTTGAGTGAAGTGAAAAAAATTAAACTATATTCTAAATTACCACTACAAAAAAATCATGAAATAGAAACCAATTTTTAGAAACCAAAATAATTATTTGCAATAGTAACTAAATTAAAGATTATTTTATAAACTAAAAAGAAAATTGGTTTCTAAATTAGTTTTTATTATTGTTAAATAGTTTCTAAATTGGTATCTAATTAGCAACCAATGTTTTAACTACCAATTATTTAGTTTCTAAATTTGGTCTCTAAAACCTTGGTTGTTAATTAGATACCAATTTAGAAGCTACTTATCAATAATATAAACTAATTTAGAAACCAATTTTTTTGTTAGTTTCTAAAATGATCTCTAGTTTAATTATTGCAACTAATTATTTCGGTATCTAAAAATTGGTTTTTATTTCATGTTTTTATTCTTATTTTATTTAAAAAGAATATGTACTGCAGGGCTATACTCTCAATAATTTAGTAAGTACATGCATGCATGTAACGTAAGAAAAACCTGATTTTTTTTAACTAATTACAAGTTTACATGTTTTAATAATTAAACTTGTTGTTGTAAAAATATAAATTTGGAAACATGTTTGGCATACGTTGCATTATATGTGAGGTCCTAGTCACTAGCACTGCTATGGTAGGCCCTGCTTATATATAAAGCAAACATGCCATGATTAATAATGAAGCTATATATAGCAAACAATAATTTTTTTTAGGGTGCAAACTAAAATCTAATCTCATTTTTCTTCAATTCGATCAATCTATTCATTGTGTTATTGCTCCAATTTCACGTCTTACTAAATAGTCAAAAAATAAATGAAAACAAATTGTAAACATACAAATTATATATTTTTTTTTATCAATAATAAAAAAATAAATAAATGGGAATCACTCCAGAGATAATCTAACCCTTATAAATAAAGAGCTAACGTCTTACCAACCTCAAACCAAGGAATACCTTCCAACTTAAATAAGGAACAACCAAACCAAACTCAAAAAAACATTAAACAAATCAGCCTCATACAATCCACTGAGTTCAAAACCCAGTTGGGGTACGTAAAAGAATTACAATAGGACTTTGCAAAAATTCAAGACCAAACATTTACCTGTACCAGTGTACCTCAAACGCATCTACCACACCCCTGTCGAAGGTCACCAAGTTCCTATGTCTCTAAATTCCACTCACAACACCAACTCAAATCACTCAATTGATTTTTCTTTATTAGAAATCACTTTGAGTGTATAGAGTTCCGAGATTAATTAATTACGTAGTAATGATTTTAATAGTACTTAAAATAATATTGATTGAATAGTACATAAAATAATATTAAAAAATAATGTGAAAATTTATAACGTTGAAAAAAAATCACAAGCTTTTAATATTTAAAATACACAATAAAAATTAGATAGTCAGTTTTACGAATAAAAAGAAAAAAAGTAACTTAAAAGAAAATGTCTCTGAATATATATGGATAGAGATACTCTTTATTTTACAAAAAAAATCATCAAAATTTATCATTTATTTTCACTTCTCCTCTATTTAAATATGTGAAGGTTTGCAAAAGTTATGAAGCAAATAAGGTTGAAAAGTTATGGAATGGCGGGAATATTCATGTTGATGACCTTGCAACTTTAATTATTAAGAAAAATAAAAGTATAGGAACAATTTATGTTGATGACAAAAGACACATTGTTATAATTGCTGAGAAAAGTTACTTATTGCGATGATAACAATTAATTTGTATGTCATAAGAATGACTCATCAGTGGAACTACTTTAGATTCATAACTATGTATTAATAATGGTTAATTAAGATATATGTAAAATGTTAAAATTGGCTTTAATGATTAGCTATTGTGACACCATAAGTACTGAGAACATCATTAAATATGTTGTAAAACTTTCCTCAACAACACATTATAATTGAAAAGAAAAAGAGTTTGTCAAGGACAAAAGAAGTAGGAAAAAGTGCAAGAAAGAAAATTATAGCAGAGAATTTAACATGATATGTATTTATTGTGACATCTAGTAGGAGAAATAAAGAGAAGTATAATTACAATAAATTAAACGATTAAATATGTTTTTTTTTTCACATAATGAAATATTAACCATTAGTCCTCGGTCAAAATAATAACGGTATCATTTCATAGATGTGTTCCGTCCTCAAGTGTATTCGAGATATTATTCGTTTCGGAGGTTGATGCTTTGTCACGGTTTTGTTCTGAAAAAGTGTTTCGAAGAGTGAAAGGAGGAAAGAGTATATAAACTGTCATTGACCTTGATTCCTGAACGAGAGACTATATTGCCATACAGAAAAGAACGAAAATCAATTTCGACTTATTATTTCTTCGTAAATATACACTACAAGAAAATCATGAAATAGAAACCAATTTTTAGAAACCAAAATAATTAGTTACAATAGTAACTAAATTAGAGACCATTTTAGAAACTAAAAAAAAATTTGGTTTCTAAATTAGTTTCTGTTATTTTCTATTATTGTTAAATAGTTTCTAAATTGGTATCTAATTAGCAACCAAGGTTTTAGAGACTAAATTTAGAAACTAAATAATTGGTATCTAAAACCTTAGTTGCTAATTAGATACCAA
>Ga0123342_1000425_pt1 | contig 66132 bp, 29 predicted proteins | sample Turbeawhitnodule_FD_89960 | JGI IMG/M metagenome (GOLD analysis project Ga0123342, IMG submission 89960) | Root nodule microbial communities of legume samples collected from Mexico - Turtle bean Mexico white nodule | ecosystem: Host-associated > Plants > Roots > Nodule | place: Mexico: Nepantla... | reverse complement strand
TCTATTATTTTCTATTATTGTTAAATAGTTTCTAAATTGGTATCTAATTAGCAACTAAGGTTTTAGATACCAATTATTTAGTTTCTAAATTTAGTCTCTAAAATCTTGGTTGCTAATTAGATATCAATTTAGAAACTATTTAACAATAATAAAAAATAATATAAACTAATTTAGAAACCAAATTTCCTTTTAGTTTTTAAAATGGTCTCTAATTTAGTTACTATTGCAACTAATTATTTTGGTCTCTAAAAATTGGTTTCTATTTCATGATTGTCTTGCAGTGAATACATTATATTAATTTCTTTTAATGTATTTTTTTAAAATTCAAAAAAAATATGAATGATGTGTCTTACACAGAAAGATCTTTCAAAGAAAAATTATGCTTTCTACTTAAATAATATAAATTTACTTAATTATTATTATAATTTAATATATCATTAACACTTCTTTTAAATCATAGAGAAGTTGAAACATACAACACCCATAGTTGTTTAGTCTCTCACTCAAATAAGGATTTATTATTGTAAAATTATGACATTACAAATTACTACTTTCTTGTTATAACATATATGTATATAGAAATATATATTACAATTTATAATGATATTTATAAATATACCATATATTAATTGAAAAATATATAACGTTTATAAACTTACAATTTAATAATATTATATAAAAAAATACGGACACATGCATTTCCGCTTAATTATAAATAAAGAACACATATATTTAGGTATTACACGTAAAAATATGCTACTTTGTGGCAACCATGTAGGGCCAATATTTGACCTTATTATATTCAGTAACCATATGTTATTATTTAGCAAATAAATATTATTTATTTATTTACTTGTGATGTCAATTTTTTTTAATGAATGTTGAAAGGTTGGCCTAATCATGAAATAATAGAAATTAATTTTAAAAAAATAATAATTAATTATTATAAATTTTGGTAATTAATTAAATACCAATTTAAAAACTATTTATCAATAATAAAAATAATTTAGAATTTTTTTTTAAATTTTTTTAAAATAATCTCTAATTTAGTCACTATATTAACTAATTATTTTTTTGTCACTAAATTTAATTTTTATTTGATGATTTTTTTTTCTACTTTTATATTTAAATTGACAAATATATATCATTTCAAACTTAACTTTTGTATTTTATATTATTTAGATTCATCTTAATTAACTTTATATTTTGTATTGCTTTGATGTTAAACTATCTTTTTTAATTAAAACTTTAAACTCTAAACCTTAAACAATATATACTATAGATAAGATATTTTGGGTTTTGATGTTATACTTAAATTTCACAAATGGTGTTTTGGTTCTTCTTGGGAGTAAATCACAATGCTATATTAGAAATAGATCTTAATGATTTCCACTTTCAAAATTATATTATATTATATTTTTTTTTAACAAAAAAGTTAGAAGTAAAAAATTCTGACATTATCTGTTTTTATTTGAAAAACTTAATAAAAATTTATTTTTAGTAATTACATAAGTTTCCTTTATAAAAATATATTGTATGATTATTTTAAAACAATAAAAGAAAAATTAGTGTAGAAAAAGAAAAATAAGTAATACTGAGAGAAATTGACGAAGCCATATACTTTATTAAAATATAAGTCATTAAAGAATTATACTTAATCTACATTTGTGAAGTAGTTATTCAATTTTAGAAAATATTTTAAATTCAGACTTGATTTAGTTTCTATAGGAACTATATACAAAAGAGTTAGATTAAAACTCTAACTATCATCAACTCTGTGGATGGATAAAAAACTTTAATTAGTTTTCTACAAACTCTTCGTTATTTCTTTGTTATTAATATTTATCTTCATTCACTCTCAATTCAAAGTGACAAATTCATATAATAAAAATTAAAACAAATTTTTAATGAGAAAGTCACTACTAAATTGAGTATACAAAAGAATGTGTCAATGTGTTGAATCAATAAAAAAATATTATTATTTTCCAAAATAAATCAATAAAATAAAAATAATCAAAGAATAGAGAAAATCCTAAACATGATATTAATTAATAATTTTTTTTTAAAAAAAAATCATCTCTTTTATCACCAGTCAAGTATCGTCTTCTTGTGCCTATAATGTTTGGGGATGCCAGGGAAGCAAGGAATCCCAGTAACCTGAATCCAGTTAGTTCCATGAAAGAACTTAGAAGGTGAAAATGAATGTGCGGCTTTTGAATTGAGATTCCAAATCCCAGACCAATTCACACGCTTGGATTTGTCTGAACCAGGGCCAGTATTGTGATACTCGGCATAAAAGCAAGTATCCATACCAGTAGGGCCTTCTGGTCCTTGCCATGGCAAATACCCGTCAGCATGAATCAAATCATCAATGTTAGTATCCATGATAATGGTCCTAGAGTAATTCTTCCATGGACGAGCTAGGTAAGCTTTATTCTCAAATCTTACTGAGTAAAACTCAGGGTCAGACACAATGGACCCCCCTTGGATTACTATTCCAGATGGTTGTTGTTTCTCTTTTCTACCTTGTGCCGTCACAATGCATTGTTGATTTTTCATTGGCTTTCGAACCACAAAAGTGCAATTTTGGAAAACAGCAAGTGCATTTCCAAACACAAAGTCGATGGTACCTGAAATGGTGCAATCCCTATAGAATTGACGCATGGTGTGTACATAAAGTGTATCTTGATACCCATCCATTGAACAATTGTAGAAGATAGACTTGTCTGCTTGGACTCTCAATGCCACTGCCTGATGTTTGTGAGGTCCAGCAAAGTTCTCAAATCCCATGTTGATGGCCACAAAGTAATCTCCTTGAATAGCTGCATGGATAAGGCAATCAATTAGTTTATTCAAACATCAAAAGTTCCTTACATTTTACAATTTTTTTATACTTTTACTCATTAAAACTTTTGTTTCACTAAATTTTATGATTTCATGTTTATTAATTAGTTTATTTTGGATCAATTTAAAAGAGTTCAAAAGGAAACATTATATTTCCTTAAAATGTTAAAAAGGAAAAAGACAATTCAAAAAGTGAATTAAATTTTATGAAAAAGTAGCATATGACCTTTGTATGAACACAAAATAGTGTGATGGAGAACATCATTAAAAAAAATTGATCTTATTTTCATAAGCGAGTAAACATGATAGCAGACATACCAACGGTGGCAGTTCTATAAGTGTTGATTCCATCAATGAAGTTTTTGTTTCCTATTATTCGTGTCTTTTTTCCACCATCACCAATGAAAACCACATGAGTCATATCCTTTGTAACTTCAACATACTCTTGGTAGGTGCCCTCCTTGATGTAGATCACAAATGGCTTTTTATTTTTCTCAGGCACTTGCTTTAGTGCCTCATTAATGCTTTTGAAATCTCCATTACCATCTTGAGCTACCGTCACATTAGGCTTGTGATTAAATAGACTTGTATTTGCATTGGGTAGTCCTTGATGATCAACCCATGAAGGTGACTCAGAATCTTGAAGGAGGCGACGTCCGAGTAATTGTGTGACATTCAAATTTGTAATAGTATCACCCAGTTCTGTTACAAGGGCAAGAGCATTGCTACTCATATGCATGCTTGTCATTAATAAATCCTTCATCTTTTGACCAGCTTCACTAGTGGTATTATCAAACCCATCCAAGCAAGTGTCTTGGTATGTAATTGCACCACTAAGCCAAACTTTTATATTCATGAGGATTTTCTCGATATTTATCAGCTCAAACTCGCTTATTCCATCAATTGACCTTGACAACTCCCCAATTGAAAGATCCATGAGTTGTTTGCATGTGTCAAGTGCCATCTTGGCTCTAGGCTCCTTCTCAACGTCATGCAAGAGATTAGTTTCTTTGAGTTTATCACCAATTTTTGTAATAGTTATATTGAAGGCAATTTTGACAAGTTCTCTTGGATCTGTGGTGTTTCCAGCCCCTGCTATGAGGCTTTCTTCACATTCTTTCTCATAATTTGTGGGATGACAAAGACTTTGGACGGCTTTTACGGTGGAGGCAACATGGTTCTTTTTGTTATCAATATTCTCTTTATCACCATTTGAACCATTATCAATAAGGTTGATACCAAATATGACAACCCCAACTATAGCCATAAAGAATAAGGCTGAGACACCAATGATGATTCTCTTTCCTTTATTTTCATTTCTCTCAGACATTTCAAGTAGCTCCTATCATATATGGATTTAGTGTAAGATTAGTCGATGTGAGAAAATGAAAATAATCATGATTGTTCATAAACAATGTTATGAATTCTAGATGTTTGAAGTTTTAAAATTGTCATTGTATCATCTTTTAGTAGTAGCACAACATCCAACTAGTCATCTAACATTAACAACAATTATGAAGTAATAAATTATGTTATAATTATTTGCATATAATGTCATCATCAACAAATTTGAAAAATCTAAAGATATAAATAAAAAAAAATTCTTCTTTTAAAAGATTCAAAATCTAATAGTCACATATGCATAAAATAATCATATGTGAAACAAGAACCTTGAACAGAGGTCGAGAGAAATGAAAGATCTAACAAAGTCTTTGAAAGAATTTGTTTTCGTATATTGAGGTTCATAGTAAAGAATTATTTATACACACCAAAAATGGTATTTAACCCCTAATTAAGTTGAATCATTCCAATGCAATTAGTGTTTGTCAAAATTCCAAATAGTTTTCTTTTCTAAAATAAGAGTAACAAACCCTAAAACACCGTTACTAAGTTTTATACATAGTTGGTGTTAGTGTAATTAGTGTTTTCTTAAAATGTCAAATAATTGTATCTTCTAAAATAAGAGGAATGTATGTAGAACAGAGATACTATGTTATATATAGTTGCTTGCACACGTCTTAAGCAAGTGTAAAAATTAGAATTTTTTTTATTTTTATCTTACTATTACATGCTCATAACAAAAAATTTACATAAATAGTTTTTTTATTTGTATTTCAAATAATTAATATCGTGTGTGATATTTTTGTATCTATATTAATTTTATTCTCTCCAAAATTTAGGAGGAAAGAAGTGTATTGAAGTTGTTTTATTGTAAACCAAAATTTTTCACAATTTAATAATAGGTTTCCCAACATCAAACTAATTAGTTTTTTAACTTGTGGTTGACAAGGAATTTTCTAAATTTATTGAATATAATTATTTTTCAGATAATACAAATTTTAGATGTAAAAAAATTATATTTTTTTTAATAACATTTAATGTTTGGAAGCGTTTTTCTAAAACAAAAATTAATGTTTGAAAGGGTTCTTCTACAAAAATTAAAGTAATGAAAATACAGTAAAAGAAAATTCTTTATTTGCGGGTGATGGTTTTTTTATAAGGGTTAGGACACTCCTAAAGTATCCCGTTTTATTCATTTTATTCTTTGCCAATAAAAAAAAACAGTAAAAAAAAATTATTAAATAAAAATTAATTTTAGAGACAAAATATAATTAGTTGCTTTATTGACAAAATTAAATACTATTTAAGATACTAATTTTTTTAATATCTAAATTAGTTTTTATTATTGATAAATAATTTTTTTTATTATTGGTAAAAAAATTTGATAAATAATTTTTAAATTAATATCTAATTTGATAAATAGTCCAGAGTGTCTATTTATAAAATGGAAAATTAATTTCGAATGCCAATTAAAAATTTAAAGAAATTATTTACCACAGCAACATAATTTTAGTATTAATTAGGCTAAAATTAAAATTTGGGGATGAATTAATTTAGATGAAATTAAAAGTTAAAGCGTTTATTTGTAAAAAAGGTAGTGTTTAAATATTAATTAAGATGAAAGTAGACTTATAAAAAATAATTCATATAATTAGTAAATAACTTATTTCTTAATTACGTAGTTAGATGCTTAATCTCTATTCTATGCATATGAAAATAATATTAGTCAAAAGAGGTTAATCTTTTAAATAGATGTCAATGTTTTTTAAAAAAAATAGTTCAACACTCTTCTTTGACCAACCAATATCGTAATTAAAAAGTTGACCTTCAAACTGTTGTAGTCATTAATAAATAATTAAAATATATTATATGATTTAACAATTGAATTTATAAACAATAACTTCTAAAGAAATTTTATTTTATTGTTATGTTATGTTTCATATTCACAAATTATTGTCGTGTACTGAAGATTCAACATTGATGTTATTTTCAAACTACATTACTAACCTACTTTTTTTTAGAACAATTTACTATTATAATTGCATGTGACAATTAACCTACTTTTTAAAGAAAAATTAACTAATTTAATGTTAAACATTTTTTATTAGTGCTAATTAAACTTAAATGGAGTAACGAATATAATTTTAATTTATTATACCATGCATATTGTTATATTTAATTATAAATAAAAGGTCAATGTTCTTAAAATTATTTGCAAAAATTTAAATAGGTTCTTAACATTTTTTTAAAAATTAAATTAGATGAAGCATTTAAAGAATAGACTCCTCCAATCAATAAATTAAACCAAAATTGTTCACAATCCCAATAATTACAAATTTATATTTATTATTTTTAATTCACGTTGACATTAAATAGTTACACAAACTAATCCATTATTCTTTCTCATAAATTATAGATAATTTTGTTTTTGAAGTAAGCACATCTTATTTTATTAGTTTAACAACCATGTTCATACTTATTAAAGAAACCCTTCCAACACGTATCAAGTTTGACTCATAATTGCATTTAAACTATAATATTGAGACAAAATTGGTTATTTTTCCTTGATCATAGCCAAATTACACTTTCCCATTTCATCATTTTTTTTGTTTTTATGTCATAATCAGTGTAGTCTCAATCTGTCAGAAAAATTTGAAAAAAATAAATAAAAAATGATCAAGTGTTTGGATCACCCAATCCAAGACTTATGCTTTCAACATTTATCAATATCTTAATCAAACATGCTGCATTGCCATTTGTAAATTTTACAAAACACACATGGAGCTCCAAAATTGTTTTAAGTTTCTCAGAGGTACCAATATTGAATGTTGACCATGATTATGCTTTAAAATATTTAATTATATTAAAAAAATTGAAGTTTAACTCAATATTATAAGATCGATTTATAAAACAAGATCCAAATATACTATTTATCCTCATGCTAATAGAGTTAATTCATGTGTTAGACTATATATTTATGAGTGATTCGATTATATTATTAAAAAATAAATTTTAAGGTTAACTCAAACCTTACACAACCTCCTTATATACGCTACAAGAAAATCACTATATAAAAATCAATTTTAAAGATAAAAAATAATTAGTCACTATATTAACTAAATTATATACTATTTTAGAGACTAAAAAAATTATTAGTATCTAAATTAATTTATATTATTAATAAAATTTATAAACTAGTTTTTAAATTGATATCTAATTAGATACTGAGATTTTAGCTTCCAACTTTCAAATCTAAAGTATTTAGTAGCTAAAATCTTAATAATTAATTAGATATCAATTTAAAAACTAATTTATAAATTTTATGAATAATAAAAGTTATTTTATATACCAATACTTTTGTAGTCTCTAAATTAATATGGAATCTAGTTAATATAGTTAGTAATTATTTTTTTGTCTCTCAAATTAATTTTTATTTAATGATTTTTTTATAGTGATAAAGTGATGTTCGCATCTTATGAATTATCTTTATCTCTAGTCGCTTCTCGACTCTTGGCATCTCGAACAAACTATTTCTATACTTTTTTTTTTGAAGCTTTGTTCATGAGCTATAAACACCAGCCCTGTGGTATTGATTTTTCAACGTGAGAAATTTCTATCCTATCTGGCCCAGCCTCACAAATGCACGCGCTTCCTAATAGGAACCAAGCTATATGAAAATGGTCAAAAACTTTATGCTACAAGCATCTACTTTAACCAGATTCTCAGAACATGAAAATGAGCATGATATATTAATTCAAACGTTTGACAAAATTGACCATGCATAGCTTCCAAATCTAGCCCTCTGAAGCACTCCTTGCAGAATTGTGCTGATACACAGTGGTGATTGCAGCAAAAGAACAATGATCTATCAATGGTTGTTCATCATCAAATTGGTGTACCTTGTTTGCTTTGTTGCTGGTCAGAACAGTAGCAACTCACAACCACTTGATTATAGATATGCTTGTTTGGACCAATCTTCTGTTCCTCCCTCTGCTGCTTACAAAACCAACATCAACAATTTGTTCACTTCCCTCTCATCTGATTCTGCTACCAGCAATGGTTTTGGGAATGGAACTTCAGGTATTGATCAAGACATGGTTTATGGACTCTACCTTTGCCGTGGTGATGTGAACACCAGCCTTTGCCACTCATGTGTTCAAAACTCTAGCATCTTGGTCATGCAGCACTGCCCCAACAATGCCTCAGCTATTTTATGGTACCCCTTTTGTCTTGTGAGGTACTCAAACCAGAATTTCTTTGGCAACCTCACCATTCGGCCAAGGATTCCTATGTTTGATGCCACACAGAATTTCACCAGTGCTGGAGAATATGACAGTGATGCTCAGGTTCTGATGAATGGTTTGATACAAATAGGGTCAGAGGCACCCTTGATGTTTGGGACACATATGTTCAACATAAATGGCACTCAAAGAAGGTATGGTTGGGTGCAGTGCAGCAGAGATATTACACCTGAGGAATGCAGAACATGTTTGAGCAACATGCTTGAGGATGTTGAAAATTGTTGTCAGGAAAAGAAGGTGTGGCGTGTCTTTTCTCCAAGTTGTATTGTGATGTATGAAACTCAACCTTTCTTCTCGAATGGTACTGATTCTGCTCCAGCACCTCAGCAAGGTATGAGTTCAGTCTTTTTCACCTTCATTCTAGTGCCAATTTTCTATGGTTTATAGGATTAGTGAAAATTCATTCCCCTAAACTTGAATTGATGGTTAAAATATTGTTATTAACATCTTTTGTTGAAGCTTATCTTGTCACAGATTTTTATTTCCACTTCTCACCATTTTACACAAATGAATCTTGCTATTTTCTCTAGATAATGAAGCCACAGATGGGAATAGCAGAAGGTGGTGGGTTATAGTAATCATTGCTGTAGCTGGAACTGTAGCACTAGCTCTATTGGCTATCAGCATATACTACTGCTACTTGAAAAGGAAAAAAGGTAAGCAAGCATAAAGAGCATTGGATAAACATGTTCAGAAGCACTTTTAGGAGAAGAAAATAGATAGAAGAAAAAATGAGATAAAGCTTTTCCATAAACTAAAATTAGTAAACTAATTTGTAAAAGTTTTCTCATGTTAAGTACTCCAAAAGTTGATGTTGAACTTTTATATAAGCTAATTTTAGTTTATGGAAAATTTAATTTCCTATTTTCTGTTTTTACAAGTGTTTCTAGAAAAAAGAATTATCCAATCATATCATAACTCTAAAAAGTTCTGAAAGCCAAGGCTATGTTTATGTCTGATAATTTCATTTTTGCAGATAAACAAAGTATACAAGAGGAGGGACTAAATTCAATTTTTTCTCAAGAACAAACAGATAGGGAGGAGAGTATGAACACTGACTTTCCTATGATGCCTCTGAGTACTATTCTAAAATGTACAAACAACTTTTCTGAGGAACAAAAACTGGGGAAAGGTGGATTTGGACCTGTCTATAAGGTACATAACATTTACTTGTTTGATTTCTCCCCTTGCAACATTCTTACTTAGAAATTTGAAAAATGTTCTAGGGTACATTACCAGATGGAAGACAAATTGCTGTTAAAAGGCTTTCAAAAACTTCAGTTCAAGGTGGTGAGGAATTCAAGAATGAAATCATATTGATTGCAAAATTGCAGCATCGCAACCTTGTGAGACTGTTGGCTGGCTGTGTTGAGCAAAATGAAAAGCTGCTAGTCTATGAATACATGCCAAATTCAAGCCTTGATTTCCACCTATTTGGTATGACTCCAAAACAATGCTCAAGATCTTAATAAATATACTTAGATATGAACTTCTCGGAGTTTGATTACATATAATAGAAGTTAGTTCATGCACACAGTATTTTGCTACCTAGTTCATATTTGCTATGGATATAGTTATATTTCTTACTTAGAATGAAATGTTTATGAATATAGTGATCATATTTCTTAGAATTGCATTGTTTTGCTGTCAGATACCAACAAGGGTGTCCATCTGAATTGGATAAACCGATTAAACATTATAAATGGGATTGCTAAAGGGCTTCTATATCTACATGAAGACTCAAGACTGAGGGTTATTCACAGAGACCTGAAAGCTAGCAACATTCTTCTAGATCATGAAATGAATCCCAAAATCTCAGACTTTGGATTGGCAAGAACATTTGGAGGAGACCAGAAGCAGGCAAACACAATTAGAGTTGTTGGAACTTAGTATGAACCATTTTCTTTCTTTCAATTGTGCACCAAATTCTTCACATTAATATGTAACTATGAATTGCCATATAGCATCACATCTTATTTTCCAGCCTTTTTCTCTTGCTGAATTTACTTGCAACATGAGATTGATAAAGTTTACTGTTACATTGATTTTGAGCAGTGGATACATGGCTCCAGAGTATGCTATGGAAGGTTTGTTTTCAGTGAAGTCAGATGTTTTCAGCTTTGGTGTTCTTTTGTTAGAGATCATCAGTGGAAAAAGGAACAGTAAATTCTATCTGTCAGACCAAGGCCAAAGTCTTCTCGTATATGTATGTTTCCAAACTTATGTTTAGGTTTAAATATTCTTGCATCCTATCTATTTATCACCTTGGTATCATCTCGTATAGGTATGTTTAGGTTGAGTTGGGTTTAAAGTCCACTTTTTAATATGATATCAGAGTCATTTAGAGCCTATCCTAACGAGAATTTGTTGAGTTTATGAGACCATCTGTTATCGGGTCTCTATCGAACCACTCATAACGAGAGAGATGTGAGTTGGAGATCGCACATCGACTAGAAATAAAGACATTTCATAGTATATAAGTGAGTGTAAACCTTACTTTATAAGTTGTTTTATAAGGTTCAGTTAAACTTAAAGTCTACTTCTTAATAATATGTTCATGCCACTACTCTAGATTTTGTTGTAATTTTTCCATTGACATGTTTTATGTCCCTATTAATTTTGGTTTTACCTGTTTTTTCAATCTAAAAACTTCATTCTATGCATGGATGTAAAACATATTATCTAGAAGAGTACTAATAATAAGGGTATTAGAAATGAAGTGTTTGAGAAAGTGTTGCTAGGATTTCTCTATTATGTAACCTTATATTCTATTCATTTTCTTGAATTGGTTCTATCTAATCTAAATCATATACATTTACAATGGTAGGCATGGAACCTGTGGTGTGAAAGCAAAGGGTTGGAATTGATGGATCCATCAATAGAAAAATCAAGTGTACACAGTGAAGTTGTAAAGTGTATGCACATTGGACTACTGTGTGTGCAAGAAGATGCAGCAGATAGACCAACAATGTCAAGTGTTGTTCATATGCTTGCAAGTGACACAATGAGTCTTCCCAACCCCACACGCCCTGCATTCTCTGTTGGAAGAACAGTCATTGAACAAGAGTCTTCATCAAACACTTCTATGCAATACTCTGTCAATGAAGTAACAGTGTCTGAAGTGATACCAAGGTGATAAATAGATGAGATGCAAGAAATGTGTGTAAGTAATGTCTTTAGGAACATGAAATCATTCTTTGGTGTGTCTATAAAAGTGATTGAGTTTTCAACTGTTAATTCAACTTAGTTGTATTTTTATGCTTTAGTTTTGCAAAATGGATTAGTTCTTCTGGTTTCAATTGCTAAATTTAAAACAATGAAATTTAATCAATAATTAATTTATCATCAAATTTTGAAACTTGAAAAAACATGTTTAAGTTGGATTCAAACTTGTGTCATCATTCTAACACAAGAACTTTAGATACTACTAATAAGTTTAAGGAAGTATGCTTGAAAAATATTTTGCATATGTAACAAAAAAGGCGTGATAAAAAGTCTGGATAAAGATAAATCAAATTTTAATACATAAATGAATAATTTACGTTGATTTTATAAGATTAAATTAAATTAAATTAAATTAAATTTTATATAATAAAAGATAAAATATATATTTACTTGATTTAGTCATTTTTGTAAGGTTAAATATTTTTTTCGTTTTTTATTATAACACAAATTTGATTTTTGTTTATAGTTCAAATTTTAGTTTTTCTTAGTATTTGTAATAAGGTAACTATTAGAACTAATTTTTACTTTTTTTTTACGTAACAAATGAATTTTCAAACGTGCATTATATTATAATATTATAACATTATAATATTATAACTTATAAATCAATATGAAATATTTTAACATTTTAGTCTATACTTGAAATTTAGTTTGTCACGTAAAAAATGAAAAGGACCCAATCCAATAGTTATCTTACTACAACTAACCAGGAGGTTTAAAGTTTCGACTAGTTGGACGAAAAACAATATCGCGTGAAAATACAAACATATTTAACTATTTTCTAATTATGAATTTTTTTTCAATTTCATTTCATTAATAATAATATTATTATTACCATAAATTTAACGACTTATTTACATCTTTTTAAAGCTAAGTTTAATTTGAAAATATTTAAAATAATAACATGAAATTGAAAAGAATCATCAATAATAATGATAAAAAAACTACTAAACCTATTTACCTTTTAGAAAATAAATATAAAACATTGTAAAACTAATAACATACACTACAAGAAAATCATTAAATAGAAACTAATTTTAAAGACAAAAAATAATTAGTTGTTATATTGACTAAATTAGAGACAATTTTAGAGATTGAAAAAATTATTGGTTTCTAAATTTGTTTCTATTATTGATAAATAATTTCTAAATTAATATCTAATTAGTTTTCTTAGATTTTTTCTAGCTATGTCTATCTTTTCCTTTTGCTTATTTTACAAATTTGTCCTCACTGCTCTATTTTGTACTTGATCTTATGTAGTATCCAAGCAAAACTCTGTTTTCTAATTCATTTTTTCATTACACTGTACTTATAAACAATTGTTCATTAATAAGCACATCTTAAAAATATACAAACCAAATAACCCAACTGTGTTTTGTGGTTACTGATATTACAACTTGCATCTGATGTTTCTTCTAGTAGCAATGGTGATTTGAAAGCAGGGAAAAGAAGATGAAAAACTTATAATGCAAAAATATAGTGGCATAACTACTAATAAAGTGAAAAAGAAAGAGAATATTCTAATGAATCTTATTTGAGTAGGTTATGATCCCATAAAAGGATAAGATTCACCAGTAATCCCCACAAGAACAGTTTCCATTTTTGAAATGATGGAACCTACGTAAATCACGCACTATAATTTCTCTTCCTGTCACAAGTGAAATGTACTTGGTGGCTTCATGGCAATCACCACAAACTCTTAGATTCTTCCTAATGTGTATTGTTGTGCCAGGGCTTGTATTCAGAAGTCCATAAGCAATAGCAAGCCTCTCACTATGGCTACTGAGCAATTGTTCTTTCAGGTTTTCTTCTACATCCTGAATTGAATTGGTTTCAGGCACATAACCAGCACCCTTGATCTCATCTCCAAGAGTCTCAAGAAAAGCATATATTCTTTTGGATTGAGGATGATTGGTACTTCCTGAGTAGAATGTATGAACTTCATTTCTCATCTCCACCAAACTGCAGCCAGGAGTTTTCTTGATCCCTTTCTTCTCCATGGCTGTCCTCACCCTAGCAACCTTTTCCCACATTGAAGCAGATGCATACATGTTTGCAAGCAACACATGATACCCTCCCTCATCTGGGTCCAACTCAAATAGTTCATCTGCAACTTTCTCACCCAATTCTACATTTTTATGGATTTTGCAAGCACCTAGCATTGCTCCCAGAACTGAAATCCCTGGTTTGACAGTCATCCCCTGGATGAAATTCCAGGCATCATCTAACTGACCTGCACGACCAAGGAGATCAACCATGGCACTATAGTGATCCAAATTAGGCTCGAAGTCATAATCTTCCTTCATGCTTTTGAAGAGGAAGAGACCTTCTTCCACAAATCCCGAGTGACTACAGGCTGAGATTACAGACAAAAATGTTATATCATTTGGCTTAACAGCTCCCTTCTGCATCTCTTTGAAGAGATCCAGAGCTTCTTTTCCGAGGCCATGTGTCCCATATCCATCTATCATTGCATTCCATGTTATCACATGTCTCTCCTGCATCATGTCAAAAAGCTTTCTTGCAGTTTTGATGGCTCCACATTTTGCGTACATATCAACAAGAGCAGTGGAAACAAAGACATTCTTGTCCATGTAAGTTCTTATTGCAAGGCCATGAATCCACTTAGCCTGGTGGTTGACTGAGAATTCTGCAAGAGCAGTAATTACCCCTACCAACGTAAAGCAATCAAGTTTAGTGCCTTGAGATTGCATCATACAGAACAGATTCAAAGCCTCCTCTACACACCCGTTTTGTGCATATCCTAATATCATGGCATTCCAAGTGACATTTGTTTTCTCCTTCAAATGATCAAATATTGAGGACGCTATATCAACTCTCTTGCACTTGGAATACATGGATATTAATGAGTTCATGACCGACACATCAAAATCAAGTTTCAGCTGATCCAATAATTTGTGAACAAACCTCCCTCCTTCAAGATCACCTAAATTAGCGCAAGCAAGTAAAGCCCCCATAATGGTAACACGCGTAGGTACCTCCCTTTCATCCAACATCTTCAGAAAAGTTGCGAAGGCTTCTTCAGATTCTCCATTTTGCGCACTACCACCAATCACTGTATTCCATGAAACAATACTCTTTCTACTCATCCCCTCAAAAACCATCCTTGCAATCCTTGCAGACCCGCATTTGAAGTACATATCAAGAAGCGCATTTGAAACATTAACCAGTGATTCAAATCCTGATCTGAAAGCATAACCATGAATAGACCTTCCAATTCTCAAAGCCTTCATATCTGCAACAGCCGGTAAAACACTGACCAATGTGACAGAATCAGGCTTTTGGCCAGCTTCCTGCATCTGCAAAACCAAATACAACGCTCTCTTGGCAAAGCCATTCTGAGCATATCCCGCTACCAATGTTGTCCAAGTAACCAAATCCTTCTGCGGCATTTTCTCGAACATCTTATACGCATCATCAATCTGCCCACACTTAGCATACAAATTCACAGTAGCAGTCATGGCAAACAAATTGGAACCAAACCCATTAGTTATTAATTGCCCATGAATCTCTCTACCCCTTTTGAGGTCCAAATTCCCTCCACACAATTCCAACAAGCAAGTATAATCACCCACAACTGGTCTAACCCCATCACACATCATCCTATGGAAGAAAGACAGGGCATCATCCAAGCTTGAGTTTTTTGCATACCCTTTTAGCAGGGCATGGTAAAGCACATCGAGCTTGTGCTCAACAGGTTCAAAGACAGAAGCTGCTTCACTGATACTGCCAAATTGGCACAATAATCTGATAACCTTGGCCAGAAAAATGTGCTCATTGTAGAAACCGTTTTTGATGACAAGGGGAAGGATTTGATAAAGCTCTTTCTTTGAGGTGCAGTTTTCTAATAGTATAGCTGAAGGGTGCGTATGGTAGAAAGAGGTTGCTGTTGTGCTACTTTTGGAGTTTGTATGGGTAATTGTGTTTGACAAAAAGGGTAAAGGGCACAGATCAAAGAGCTGCAAGCTCATTCTGGCTCCTTTAGATTAACAGTTCCAAGTTCTTTGGATTCATGGTACTGTTTTGTGACCAAACAATTGAAGATTACATGCATGAAACCATGGTATTGGTCTTTGAAAGTCACGTGAGTGGTGTTTGAGTTGGTTCTTGCATGCATGGGAACAAACATCAGACATAGAGTAGTTGAATATTCAAAGGTCATATTTTATTTTATGATAATAATAATAATAACAATAGTAATAAAATAAAAGCCTAATAAAATATTAATATTAATAGTAATAAAATCATCTTGAAAAATTAACTTTTACTCTTTCTTTTCTAATATCAATAATAAATAATATAATATTAATATTAACTAATAATAATAAAATAAAATTTGTATTTTTTTACTTTAAAATCAAATAATCTAAAAAAGTTATTTCATTTCTTTTAAACAAAAACCCTCTAAAACTTTACTCTAATGAATTTCTTTTTTTTTCCCTCTCTTTATTTCTTCCTGAAACGAAACACTTCATTGTTCGAACATATATTACCAAATTTGAAAAGGTATGACATTTCTATTTTACTTTTATCCAACAAAATATAGAGTATATATATTATTGAGTGCATAGTTTGGCTATATTTGATAAAGTTACTTCAAAGTCCAAGAAAATTAGTCACGGTATAAATTAAATTAGATAATATTTTAAAAATTTAAAATATTATTAGTATTTAAAATAATTTTTATGATTAATAAATAGTTTTCAAATTTATATATAATTAATCACAAAATTTTTAACTATCAACTTTAAAATATAATTAATTAGTAGTTAATTAGATACTAATTTAGAAACTATTTATTAATAATAAAAATTACTTTATATATCAATTATTTTTTTAATTTATATAATAATATCTAATTTAATTAATATAATAATTAATTATTTGTTATTTCTGAAAGTAATATTTATTTAATGATTTTCTTCTTGTAGTATTGACCTAAGATGAGAGCTAATCGGATATTTGAAAGTTATTAATCTAAAGTATTAAACTACAAGTGTTTGATAAAATTATTTTTTTCTGAACTTTTTTAAAGAATAAAACTCTGTAAATTTTTTAGAAGAACATGTCAACCTTTACAATTAGTTAAATGGTCGATAACAATGTGTTTTCTCTGAACTTTCTCTTATTCAGATTCGATCAGTGACATCTCAATCCTCTTATTTACAAGGGATTTATTTATGTATCGTTGCCTCTGGTCAAATCCTAATTTAAGAGAATCATGTTAACAGAAAGTATAACATAAAAAGAATAAAGAAAACTTCTCCAAAATCCTTTTCAGAAACACTGATAAACAAAGAACTTGTTAACATGTTTATAACTTGGCAAACCAATTTGTATGAACAAAGGACTTTCGCAGACCAAGACAGCACTATTAACATTTTTATAGGATCAGATTATAAATTTGTTCAAAAGAAATATACAACTCAAGAATATAGTGGCATTAAAACATGACACTACTCAGGAAAACAGTAGTATGATCACTGCTAAAACTTGGCACTAGAATAACCATTGATTTGGTCAAAGGTTGATGCAAATAATGCCATTGTTCTAGGGTAGCAAATTTCAACTAGTTCTTCCAATGAGGTACTCAAGTTACCCTAGTCTAGGTCCTTGTAGAAGGAATAATGATGGAATGATGATAACAAAGGTTTAGTGATTCACCAGTAATCCCTACAAGAACAGCTTCCATTCTTAAAATGATGGAACCTTCGTAAATCACGCACAATTATTTCCCTTCCTGTCACAAGTGAAATGTACTTGGTGGCTTCATGGCAATCACCACAAACTCTTAAATTCTTCCTAATGTGTATTGTGGTGCCACGGCTTGTATTGAGAAGTCCAAATGCAATGGCAAGCCTCTCACTATGGCTACTGACCAATTGTTCCTTCACATCTTCTTCCACATCATGAATTGAATTGGTGTCAGGCACATACCCAGCAGCCTTGATCTCATCTCCAAGAGTGTCAAGGTAGGCATAGATTCTCTTGGATTGAGGATGATCAGTACTTCCTGAGTAGAATGTATGAACTTCATTCCTCAACTCAACCAAACTGCAGCCAGGAGTTTTCTTGATCCCTTTCTTCTCCATGGCTGTCCTCACCCTAGCAACCTTTTCCCACATTGAAGCAGATGCATACATGTTGGCAAGCAATACATGATACCCTCCCTCATCTGGGTCTAACTCAAATAGTTCATCTGCAACTTTCTCACCCAGTTCTACATTTTTATGGATTTTGCAAGCACCTAGCATTGCACCTAAAACAGAAATTCCTGGTTTGACAGGCATATCCTGGATGAATTTCCAAGCATCATCTAGCCTTCCGGCACGACCAAGGAGATCAACCATGGCACCATAGTGATCCATTGAAGGTCTCAAGCCATAGTTTTCCTTCATGCTTTCAAAGTAGTAGAGGCCCTCTTCCACTAAACACGAGTGACTACAAGCTGCTATAACAGAGAGAAATGTTATCTCATTTGGCTTAACAGATCCCTTCTGCATGTCATCAAAGAGATCCAGTGCTTCTTTTCCATGGCCGTGTGTCCCATATGCATCAATCATTGCATTCCATGTTATCACATGTCGTTCTTCCATCATGTCGAAAAGATTTCTTGCAGTTTGAATGGCTCCACATTTGGCATACGTGTCCACAAGTGCTGTACAAACAAAGACATTCTTGTCCATCAAAGTTCTTATAGTGAGTCCATGAATCCACTTAGCCTGCCGGGTAACTGATAAATCTGCAAGAGCAGTAACTACGCTCACCAATGTAAAGGAATCGGGTTTGATGTCATGAGATTGCATCTCACAGAATAGATTTAAAGCTTCATTTATACATCCATTCTGTGCATAACCTAATATCATGGCATTCCATGTAACGATTGTTTTCTGTTTCAGATTACCAAACAGTGAGGCTGCAATATCAACCCTCTTACACTTTGAATACATGGATATCAAAGAATTCATAACTGACACATCAGAACCAAGTTTCTTTTCCTCCAACAGTCTATGAACAAATCTCCCTCGTTCTAGATCACCTAAATTAGCACAAGCATGCAAAGCCCCCATCATACTAACATTAGTCGGTTCCACCCCTTCATCCAACATCTTCAAAAACATCGCAAACGCTTCCTCAGATTCGCCGTTCTGCTCAAAACCATTAATCATCGTATTCCACGAAACAACATTCCTGCTACTCATCCCCTTAAACACCAGCCTTGCATTCTTCACCGACCCACATTTGAAGTACATATCCAGCATTGCCGTCCAAACATTAATCTTAGACTCAAACCCAGCTCTGAAAGCGTAACCATGGACAGACTTTCCAATCCTCAAAGCCTTGACATCCGCCAGGGCCGGCAAAACAGTGACCAACGTGATGGAATCTGGCTTCTGGCCAGCCTCCTGCATCTGCAAAACCAGCTGCACAGCCCTCCTCGCAAGGCCATTCTGTGCAAACCCCGCCACCACCGTGTTCCATGAAACCAAGTCCCGCTGCGGCATTCTCTCAAACATCTTGTACGCATCCTCGACCTGCCTGCACTTAGCATACAAATTCACCACAGCAGTCATGGCAAACAAATTGGACTGAAACCCATTAGTTATAACCATTCCATGAACCTCTCTCCCCCTCGTGAGGTCCAAACTGTCACCGCACAGCTGCAACAAGTAGGTGAAGTCATACACCACAGGACTAACCTCATCAAACCTCATCCTACCAAAAAACTTCAGGGCATCACGTAAAGCTGAGTTTTTCGCGTACCCTTTGAGCATGGTGTGGTAGAGCACGTCGAGCTTCTGCTCCACAGGCTCAAAGACACGTGCTGCTTCAGTGATGCTGCTGAACTTGCAGAACAAGCTGATGAGCTTGGTCTGGAAGAAGTGCTCGTCGTAGAAGCCGTTTTTGATGACGAGGGGGAGGATTTGGTGAAGCTCTTTGAGAGAAGTGCAGAGTTCTAAGAGTACGGCTGAAGGGTGTCTGTAGACATGGGAAGGGATGAAGATTCTCTGGTAAAGAGGAACTGATGTTGGTCTTTTCTTGGTGTTTTGGTTTGTGATGTTGGGAATTGGTGCGGGGCGTAGAGTGATGAATTGGGTACACATTCTCCTCTGAGGTGTCTCACCTTGGACGCAATGCAAAGGTACCCAACTTCTTTGGATTCATAAGTAAGAATCGAACTTATATCAGCATGTTCTCAGAGACATGAATAAAATGTAGAACAATTTTCTCTGTCTATTTTTGTTTTCATTTACCCTTTTATTTGGATAATCTATACAAATAACTTTATCTTAAATAATTATACATGTTACCAAAATAAAATTCTAAATTTTGCATTTTTTTTTTGTAATATATGTATTTTCTTCTTTTTCCCATATACTTTTTCAGAGTCAATTTTGTTTAAACTACAATTTGACACTAAATTTCCTTTCTTGAAGAAAATTAAAAAACTTTGATACACCATGTTAAAAAAAGACTAATCATTTAGCATAGGTTGAAAAAAAAAGTTCATGTCTGCTATGATTCTAGTTTGTAAAAGGTGTTGAAAATAAGATGGTTAGATTTAATTTGAAGCTTTCTCTTTTTTGAAGGTTGGTTTCAGCAACAAGAGACAAAAGAGCATAAGCCACTAGTAAGTAATTGATGCATTTCATTGGAAAACAAGAACAATCCATGAAGATAGCCATTGCAGCAATTATAGAAGACTCAAAAAAGTCCTACAGTCTCATGAGAGGAGGAGAGGTGACAAAGCTCCTAGGAAGACTGAATATGTCATTCCCTTCAAAAGGGGATGTCCACTCTCTCAAACCACCAAAAGATGAAGTGTTCCTACTCATGCCAACATTTTGTAGCCTTGCCATGCATGAATTGCTCATCCTGTTGCCTGAAATGTTTCTGGACAATGCTGAGATCCCTACCCTCAATCCACCTTGCTTAGAAGACAGGGAAGTGCAATCCAAAGTCCAGTCAACTCGGGTGTAGTCGAACTCTGGCATCATGCCGCCGGTGTTCCAATCCACATTTGAATGTGAGCTGAATGTTCTTGCTGCACTCTGACCAGAAAACAGTCCAAGGGAAGGTGGAACTGTGAGAGAAGGTGAAGGTGCACTTGTGCTCCACCGAATTGAAGGCCAGGGTGATGAAGTATGCATTGGCTTACAAAAAAACCCCACCTCAGATGATGAGGAATCTACATGTCCAAAGACATAGGGATGTTCTTTATAATAAGCTTGGTAAAATTGCTCCAAGTTCCCATTAGCCACACTTCCTCTGATGTGGTTTTGTAGAAACATCCCATTTGACCTTACATTTTCAGCAGATGGATAATTGTTTGCATACAAACCTGCTGTCCCTGAAGATAAGGCATCTACCCTAGAAATAGGGTCTTGCTTACCATTTGTCAATAGTGGATGCCGCTGCATCATCACTACTGGCTCCCTATCCATTCCTTGGAGGAACATTCTCCCCTTATTCCCAAAGGAACTAAGCTGAACCTCTATTTTAACAGATGGGGATGATAATTGTGTGGAGGGTGCCATAGTATATGTAGCAGAAGGGCTTGATCTTGTAAGAACCCATCTTTTATCTGGCTGTGCAATTTGATGATTCAAGTGTAGAGACAGCAGATTCTTGCTTTGAGGATCACCTACACTGGAATACTTGAAATCACCTTCACCCTTTTGTCTTTGCTGGGTTGAAACTGAAACAGATGGCCACCCTTGTGATCTCATCAGACCATTGATTTGAGCAGACTCTTCTGGCTTCAATTGGGTCACTGAAGATTCTTGCTTCTGAGACTTTAAAGTATTTTCTGCCTCATGAAGATACCCTTCACAGGCAACAACTACCCTTTCAACTTCTTGCTTAGAACAATTGTACCTTGCCTCCATTTCAGATATTTGCAGAAGCTCCTCACTCACATCAATTTTCAAATTAGCCCTGAGTCCAACATTGGAAGCACTCTTGGTGTGAGCTTCATTTGCTTCAAACAGCCATGCTACTGATTCCTCTATCTTTCCATCATTTAACATTAAGGCCAATGTTGCTTGATCAGAAGAGAACCCCATTGCCACTAAGAGCTGTGCAAGTGATTCTAGTTTCCTGGACATCAGATACCCACAACATCGTTTATGCAGTTCTTGAGCTCTCCTTTCCCTCTGGCGCTGGTGTTTCCTCTCGTTCTTCAGCCGAATCTTCTCCCTTCTGTCATTGTCAGAGCCTGGAACACTATCCTTCCCAATAGAAGACTTTCTCACTTTCTCTTTATGGTCTTCTGATTCGCCAGAGCAGCTGCCATTGTTAGAAACCGAGTCACACTCAGACACTGTCCCTTGAAGACTACTTGGATGCTCATATGTGTCATCTATCCTTCGAAAATGACTATTGTTATCAGTTGGACTGAAAGTAGAAACTATTGTTGTTTCCATGGAACGAAATGCACTTGAAACTGGATTATATGCAGTAACAGTTCCATGATTACTAGTTGGAGTGGCGTTCCTTTCATCCTTACCAGCCTTGGATTTTGATTTCGATTTCATAGGAGACATCTATTCAGTTTTCAACTTCTTGCTTTGTTCCTGCCACAAGCACACATATATAATCTGGAAAATGGAAGAATCATTGAGCCATTAAATTTCAAAGATAACATACATGAGATCAACCAATCCATATAGATGGTCCTTAAGGTTAGCATCATCATAGATGGTCCTTAATTTTTTTTGTATAAATGGAGTGGCACTAACACACACACACAACAGAGTGTGCTTAAGAGGAAGGTGTTATCAACTCCAAACTGATAATACCTGTTTCAATGGCCTGTTTCACCTTCTTGGTTGAAAAACAAAGCTAAGCAAAACATCAAAACACATCTAATGATGAAAAAGTTCCAAGAGTTTGATTACAAGCTTTCCCTCAGCAGTTTAAACAGATTAGTAGGAGGTAAGCACAGTTGAAACCATCAATGCAAACACAATTTGAAACCTAAAAGACAGAAAAATGAATGAATAGATCAAGATGGTTTTAAACGATAATGACACAGTGAATTTTGCAACAAGTGTTAGAAAATGAACATTAAACCATGAAAACAGTCCATGATGGAGATATTCAAAAGTCAAATGTTAAGGGCAATGGAGAGCACTGTTAAGAACTTAAAAGTGGAAAGTTTTTTTATTGGAATATATATAAATATGTGCAGTGATTTCTTAATGCACTTCCATAGGATTTCTGATAACAAAATTCTTCTTTTAACTCTTCTAGGTCAATGGTTTATGAGCCCTATTCCAGCACTCATTTCCATAAATTTCTAACAACTGCATTTCACAGCCCCATTTTCTCTTTCAAACTAGCCCATCACACAATGCACCATGAACACCCCCCCATCTTCTTGTTCTCAACCCTCTTAAAACATGATTATAACCATCTGAAAAAAACAGAGATGGGTTTAAGAATAGCATCTTCAAAAATCCAAACTTTAGTCCAATTCCTTCACCCCAACCCACCAAAAGATTCAGATTCACACCCCACAGGAACAAAATGAAGAAAAATAAGACACCCATCGACAAACCAAATTCCCAGATCACTGGGCAATCTACATCCTTCAAGCTTCAACAGATCACAGAAGCATACCTATGTTGTTGTTATTATTGTGTGTTTTCTGGTGTTGCTTCTCTTTCTTACAATACATGACTTGTCATAAATAAACTGAATAACAATGTTTTATAATATCAAACATAACCACCATTTCCACTTGTCTATTTTTATGAATTACACGTGGCACAAGGTCCAAATATAACAGGGTCAAATGTGGTAGTTTTTAGGATGAACATTGAAAATGAAAATCATACGAAGAAATAAAAAAAATAGTAAAATTGATTAGTTGAATGTCCGAGTCTAGCGAAATAAACCAAAACCATTTTTTTTATTTGTTTTGAATTACAAATTTAACCTAAAAAACAAAACAAATGTTCATAGAAAAAGAAAAAGTCTTTGCCTTTCCGTGGCTCACGTTCAGTCACTCACTTAGAATGTTGTTAAAAAAAGGAATGTTAAGAAAGACCAGTTTGGTTTAATAAAAAGTCAATTGAAAATGTAATAATAATAAAACAATATGTGTGCATTTATGTGTTATATTATATTGAATTTATGTGTGTATTTAGAAAATTACAATAGTATATATTCATTACATTTTAAAATTATTACAAAAAAGCATTATTATTCATTATAATAAAATTATTATTATCATCATTATTAGAAAATAACAATGATTACTTTATTAATAAATAATGTAAAATTATGTGGAATAGCACTCCTATATAAATAAAAAAAAGAGGTTTTTTACAAGGGTTAATTGTTTAATTCGCATGTAAAAAAACTTGTCATTTCAACACTTTTGTGTTTACATGTGTTGTTTCATATTATCATAATATCTCAATTTGAATAGCATTGCACTCTTCTATGAAAAGTTAACATAAAAATGCTATTTTATTAGTTTATAAATAAAATGATTTTGTTTTTAAATTATATAAATGGATGAGTTGTGTAAGGTGATACAACTTTATTCTATTAAAGTTGTGTGAGCTTGAAATGACTTACATAAAACGTTAAAATGACTTACATAAAACGGAAGTGAAATCGTCTGACCTAAAAATATTTATGATAAAGTGATGTGGAATAGAGACAATTTTTCGGTGCAACGAATTTATTTAATAGTTTAAGTGAAATTGTGATCCATTATAATGATTTTCATTGTTGAAGGTTAACAATTAAACTACTTCATTAACATAAAAGTCATGCATTAGACTGAACACATCAAATGTAGATCGAATTCTTCATTAAAATGAAGTCACGAACATTTTCCATGACTTTTGCCCATGACTTTTGCTGCTTCATTAAAGTAATTAGTGCTTGCAAGACTTTTAATATTGGTAGAGATGAGTTAGACTATAGGAGGTATTTTTGGTTGATAGGTAGATGAAAATATACTATTTGAACTCCATTATGTTGTATAAGGGTTGAACCATTCCTAAAGTGGACGCATTTAATTTCATTGCTATTTGTTGACAAAAAAAAGAGTCCTGGCAAGACTTTCTTCATTAAAATATCTAGTTATTTAATTTAGGAAACTAAACTAGAAACATTCCATGGTGACTTAAGTATTTTTTTTATTTTGAAAAAAAGAGTGAATATTTAAATGAATAATAAATAAGATGGAATTTTAAAATACAATTCACAATATAAAATAAATTATTGCACGTTTATTTAAATTAAAACGAATTTAAAGATTTCAATTAAAATTTATAGTCTAGTTTTTGGATACTCTCGTAGGTAACAATAATATTTATTAACAATATTATTGAATTAAAATAATTTCATAATGTTAAAGAGATAACAAACAAACATTGAACTGCAAATAACTACAACCAAAAATTACGAAAGGGATATGAAACATAAAATAAAATAAAACGTATGATAATAATATTCATTAAAACGTAAAATTAATGAATTATAAAAACAAGAATCAACTCTTGTTGAACCACAACTTTTAACAAATAAAAATTGCATGCAAATGTAGTCACAACATTATGAATAGCAGTTCTAAGTAAAGTAGTCTAATGGTGTCATGACTTCAATGTTAACCTTTAACAAACGAAAATCATTGTGTCTGAGCATGTTTTACTTTGCTAAAATAAATTCGTTGTATTAAGCAAAGTCATACCTGTTTCACTTTTTTTTTTATCAGCAATAACAACATATATACACAAGAACCACGTCAGGAGTGATTCAACCCTTATACAAAAAGGTATGAGTAACCTAACCCATATAAGACCTTTCAAACAACTAAGAAACAAAACAACTCTTGACATATTCTGGCAAAAACTACCTCCAACCTTAAACATGTTCCACATAACTTCACCATACACACTGAAGTCATTCCTATGTCACATGACTTCATGATAGCTAAGTTGGGACACTGTCCTTTTATGATCTACTTGGTGATACTCAAAAATTTGTTCAACTTTTATCTCACAGTCTAAATACTTTTCAACATTTTCTCTGCCGTGAAAGGGAGGAAGGTTGACCTTAGTCTCTTTAGAATAATTATGATGAGATCTAGGTTTATTCTGCCTATGGAACTTTTGGTAATAATCCATATTATGATGGTTGCTAAAAGCCCCCTCACTTTGAGAATATGGTTCTTTAGAATGGTCTTTTTTGTTGCTAGAACCCACCACATGTTTGCTCCTAGGTTCATCATGAGTGTTTAAGTATCTAGACCTTAATCATATTTTTTTTTTTTTGTATTTTTAATTTTTTTCCTAAGATTATCACTATCATCTATCCTAAGATTACCATGAACATTAGATCTATGGACACTAGACCTATGTTAACGACCACCCATCTTATTTTTATTTTATTTTGAAAAAACATAGGTTTGTAAGAAGGTTGAACTGTCAAATATTTTTCAAATTCACTCACAGGAAAGAGAAGTGAGTCATTCAAGCTAAAGTTTTCCTCAATATTAGCTTTCACCAGCCTCCCTTCATGGAAACTCCAATTAAATTTTCTTAAAAAAATATTTTTAAAATGAAAACAAGATATTAAAGAAAATTTGTATTCTACTCTATCGTTTCCTAAGTAAGGTTCAGTAGTCCTATGGACCCTTAACTCACTCACAAGCATATATAGAGTAAAAACATAATATCATATTTGATATAAGTAACTATCAATATAGTTGTTGAATATAAATATATCTCAAAGATCCTTCAGAATTATAAAGTTAATTTCTAACAAGAATAGACTTCTTTTAACTATCATGGAGACAATTCTCCCATCCTCCATATTTTGAGGTGAAGGTTCCACCACCATGAAGTTGTGCATATTCACATATTGTTTCTCTAGCACAATGATCCCACGATATTGCTATATCCTTTAGTGACAAGGGTTGACTTAGCATTTTAAGAGAGAGTTTTAACTTCAATTTGGCTTTGAATGATAGATCCTCTAAATCCTTGCTGTTCAAAATGGAAAAGAGAGAAGCTAAGAATTTTGACTTTTTAAACACAAATATTAGGGCAACAAGAAGAGTTGTTATGAGATATAATTATAATTGTTGAATGTAATTCATAGTTTATCTTATTCTTTTCTTATTTAAACACTTCTATGTGTGTATTTTATATAAGAGATATCAATTATATATTTATTTTCTTGATTTTTAATAATACATTACAAGAAAATCATTATATATAAATCAATTTTAGAGTTGTTATATTGACTAAATTAGATACTATTTTAGAGATTAAAAAAATTATTAATTTTTAAATTAGTTTCTATTATTGATAAATAGTTTCTAAATTGACATCTAATTAGCTAAGATTTTTGCTGTCAAACTTAGAATCTAAATAATTAGTATTTAAAATTTTGGTAGCTAATTAGATACAAATTTAGAAATTATTTATCACTAATAAAAACTAATTTAGAAACCAATAATTCTTTTTAGTCTCTAAAATAGGACCTAATTTAGTCAATATAGCAACTAATTATTTTTAGTCTCTAAAATTGATTTTTATTTAATAATTTTATAGTAATGATAATAAAATAAACTACTAAAACTATCTTGATAAATAGAAATAGAAGTAAAGATAATTCAATTCTCAAACCTGGCTTGTGATGGAATTTCATCTAGAATGACAATTGAGCAATTTGGATAGCTTATGGGAATGTGCAACCAAAGTGGGTTGATAATTGGCTACATGATCAAGATTATAGTCAAGAAAAGGGACAAAAACAAAGCAAAATAAGGTTATATATGAAAATTAAATATAAATCAATTCACCTTTTTGTGAAAATCATGCTTTGACATTGGGTTTAGATTAACTGTCACTGAATTGAAAAACAATTTGACAGTTAATCCTTCAGCAGGTGCAATTTGTTCTTCTGGAAAGATTTTACTTGTGTGAATGACTACCTCAGTGTCAATTAGTTGCTTGTTTATCTCCTTTATCTCTTCTGAAAGAGTATAATTTTCCTGCAAAAGTTACCAATGTTCATGTTATATGAAATGTGTTAGTTTTTACATACAAACATCATCACATTAATGGTTACTGGAGCAGGATCAAAATTGAGGTTGTACCAACTGTGATCATGCATTAAATCAATGAAGGCATGAAAAAATATATCTGTAGTTAAGTATACATGTTTTTAATAATATAACATTTTTTTAGCAAACAATATTTTTGGTAAACACAAATATAGTTTATATATTTGTTTCAAAATATTAGTTTTTGTTCTGATCTCAAGTTCGAGAGATAGCATCATTAGGGTCAATCACCGCATTCGAGGTATTGTTCGTTTTGGAGGTCGGTGTCCTGTCACGTTTTTGTCCTAAAAAGGTGCCTCGATGGGTTGAGGGAGGATGGAGTATATAAACTGCCATTGACCTCGACTCCAGAGTGATGTGAGACTATATTGGCATACGGGAACAAGCCCTCAAGTCGAGGTTTAAGGGAAGTGGATTCCCCCTAGCTGAGGGGCTAAGGAGCCTCTTCGACCCCACGGTGGGCGTCAATGTTCCGACCTCAAGTCCGAGAGATAGTATCGTTAGTGTCAATCACCGCATCTGAGGTATTGTCCGCTTTGGAGGTCGATGTTCCGTCACGATTTTGTGCTGAAAAGGCGCTTCGGAGGGTTGAGGGAAGAGGGGTATATGAACTGTCGACCTAATGTTCTGACCTCAAGTCGTATTAGGTGTTTTTTGTATTATTTATCCGATGAAACTATAATATTTTGAGTACTGATAAACTAATATTTTGAAAGATATAGTTTATATATTTGTTTCCACCTTAAGTTAAAAAAATAACATTGTTAAGATCAATCACCGTAGTTGAAGTATATTAAACACAAATATAGTACTTTATTATCATTTAGGAAGTTTACCTGAATAATGGTTGAATTTGATGAGAAATGTTGATCTGAACTAGTTGCTTCCATGAAATTATCACCAATAGTGATTGCATTAACAAAACGATTGATTTTTGTTTCTCTTGGACCAAATTTGGTACGAGTCAAATATCTTGCTTGTGAATCTGTGACAACAACACCATCTGAGTCTGAGTCTATTACACCAATGGGTGGTCCATTCAATGGTTCAAGTGTTGACTTGTCATCACTCAAATGGAATATCATTCCAATCTCTCCACAAGAAGCCACCAATGCTTCTGCTGATATGGAAGTCAACTACAATTTTACCATAATTATAAACCTTTTAGTATGCATATAGAAATCTTTATCATGAAATATAAATAAGTTTTCTTTATCATGAAATATAAATAGGTTTTGATCTAACCACTTTAATCAAGTGTTGCATTGCAGGGCTTGAATCATCAGAAATGGAACTATGATCTTCAAGATTTTCTTTCACTTCTTTAGTGCAGTTTTCATGTATTTCATTGCAGTTTTCAGGTATTTCATTGAAGTTTTCATGAATTTCAGAACTGCTAATGACAGGTGGGGTTTCACCACCTGTTTGTTCTTCTTCACCATTTCCAAATTCTGGTAAATAAAAATAACAAAAAAAATGTTTGTTATTAACCTTGTGTTGATATAAATCATTACAAGAAAATTATGAAATAGAAACTAATTTTAAAGAAAAAAAATAACTAGTTTCTATATTGATTAAATTAGATATTAGTTTAGATACTAAAAAAAATTATTAACGTAATTTCTTTTTTATCTCTAATGAGCTAATAACATAAATAAAATTGGACAATTACCCCAACTCATATACTGAAAAGAGGCTAGATTCTAGTAACATACCATCTCAAAAACCTATATACATGCTATGTAATCTTATAAAGGTTGATTCTTGTTATTCTTTTTTATTATTGGTAGAGATGGAATAAACAGTAAGAGGTCTTTTTGGTTGATATGTAGATGAAAAGATACTCTTTGAACATCATTATGATGTATAAGGGTTGGACCACCCGACCCATTTAATTTCATTGCTATTTGCTGGAAAAAAAAATGTTACGCAATCTGTGAATGAAATGACTTAAACATAAAAACCTAACTAGAAGTCAACAACATGAGATAACAGTGCAACAACCAACATAAAAGACCAAAACCACAAGCTGTCTAGAGTACTTAGTTTCTTTGGTAATTTCTATAATTGATAAATAGTTTCTAAATTGGTATCTGATTAGTTACCAATGTTTTAGATTCTAAAGTTGATAGGTAAAACATTGATATTATGTTTTTAATCTTTAAAATAGTATCTAATTTAGTCAATATAATAACTAATTATTATTTTTTCTAAAATTAGATTTTATAATAATGCATAATGAATATATTAATTGCATAGAAAAAAATCATACCTGGTTGTATAATATACTCTTCTGGTGGATGAGAAGTGATACTATGCAGGTCCAATACATGTGTTATTGGTTTCTTTGCAGATGCATCTTCCACTTTCTCTGCAGATGTTTCTCCCACTTGAGAAATTTTTGGTTTGGAAGTAACAATTTTATGTTGCTCAATAATTTGTATATATTTTTCCATCTTATCTACTCTTTGCTCAAAATCAGAGGCAATTTCTCTTTTATTGGTTTTGAACACTGCAAAAGTAAATTCCAGTGCCCTCATATGATGCTCACATTTTATCATGTCAGGTGTCTTTGGTTGTTCAGGAATGGCCTGAAACTTTAGTGCAATCAAAAACATTAATCACACATACAACACAATATTCTAAATCAAACTTTGCAAATTAGTTTCTTAAATGTGATTCCTGTTATTTAATCCTTATAGCTGATAAAAAAAATAAAATTAAAATGTTATCTACCTGCTCAAATCTTTTGCTCAAACCTTTGTAGAGAATGTTGAGTTTTGTGCAATATTTGTTTTTTGTCTTTTGGACCTGCAGTAAGGATATGTACACAAACATTTTCACTTCATAGAGCTTCAATTTTGCTTATAACTAACTATCAACAACAATAACTAAATTGAACTGTTTGATGAAACTCTTTTAAGTAACTTTTCATATTAGTAATATTATAACTCTTTCTTCTTCCTATCTTATTTTTTTTCTTTCTATAACATTAACATAGTCTGTGTGGCACTTTCTCTTTATTTATTTATGATGTTTTTATATTATCATATTAAAAAAATTATATTATAGGTATGAGTTTTTTTACAATATAATATTAAATTAAGCATGATAGTTTAATTCATGTTCTACTAATTATATTCAATACTAAGATCGTATTTTTTTTTAACTAATAGCCATAATCAAGATATAAAAATTATCCAAGCAACAAAAGTCACATCAAACGAAACAAAGTAACAGAGTATATGTTTAATGTTACCTTCTGATACATTTGTGCCTGCCATTCTGCACTTACTTCTTTCTCTTTTTCTTTTTCTTCTGTTCCTACAAAAATAGTATTAACACATATTTACTCAACTATTAGAAATATTTCATGCACAAAAATTCAATCAATTGAGTTATAGTTGAAAATATTATCCAAAATATTATAATTTCATCTGTTAAATAATATCAAGAGCACTTCAGAATGTTTTTCTAACCACATTACACAAAACAACAAGGAGACATTTGTATATATCAAATCAAAACATCAAACAATCATAACTAAGATTCTTAGAGACCGAGAAACCAATAGTGTTTCTTGTACCAACAAAACTACATGTTAGGATGTCATGACTCAACACAAAAGCCTACAAACCCAAAACATAACAAGATCTAACAAGAAAAAGTAGTTCGAGATCATATTGTTATTACAGCTCCCAGAATGACTCCTCAGCTCTATTCTCAACCCTTATAATTTATTCTTTCTTACTGATAAAAAGAACTATATGAAGGAGTTCAATTTTTGCAAGATGTTTGGTTTGATAAGGATAATTTATTCTTCTCACTTATACCAAGTTTCACTTAATACAAATGTCTATATATATTTAACATGGGAGAATGATCTTGGTGTTGGTGATGGAGGTGAATGAAGGATCTTTTTATAAGGAAGATAACCTAGTAGGAGTTGGTAATGTCTTAGGTACTCTTCAATTTGTAGAGATTTTCCAAATCAATTTTTATTTGGTCTACATATAATATGCATTACTTACTTTTTTAAAGAAAAATATCTAGTTTAATTTTTTATTAGCAAAGAATAAATAAAATAAAATGAGACACTTCAGGATGTTCCAACCCTTATATAAGACACTTCAGGGGTGTCCCAACCCTTATACAGACACTTCAGAAGTGTCTCAACCCTTATACATACACTTCAGGAGTCAACCTGCTACAGACAATTTTCAGACTCTGCAGACCACCAAACCAATCCTCAAGTTGAAAGGAATGGTAAGCCAGATAAAAAGAAATCATCATCTACCATATCAATTAATTTATCTACACATTGTAATCATTTTTAAAGGATGAAAACCAATTCTAAAATATAAACTAAACAAATAATTAGTTCATGTCACTAAATTGAGCACACCTGAGGCAGAGACTTTTGAGGATAAGATATTGGATTCCTCACTTTGAAATGGTGGCTTTGTTGCCTTCATCTTTGCTGATATTCTTGTGATGTACTCAGCCTACAAATATATATGCAATGACTAAAATATTATTATTTTTCACTACATATAAAGTATGACAAATTTAAGCTTTTATAATGATATGATTTTCATATATAAATTTAGGAAAACATGTAATTAGAAAATAAAAATGGACACACAAAATAAAAACAATAAGATGAGACATGTAAAGTAAATTAAGGTACCTCATCTTTGGCTGTATCAAACACCTCTTCTTCGAATCTTTCAACAGACTTCATAAGCTTAGGTACATTTTGTGAAGAGAGAGAATCTCTTTTGATAAAATATTCAGCACTGTGAAATCATTATTTAGTGCAATTAGATTCAAATAAAAAGTTACAAAAACTACACTAGAAAAACAAAAAATGAGTCAATTAATCAAATATATAACCTAAAAAAGAATCTTGATTTAGGGTTTAGAGTTTACTAACCCTAAATAAAATCAAACTCTTTGAATCAATAGGAAAACAATCTTTTCTAATGGAAAGATACATACAAATAAGAATATAAATTTAATTAAAAGTACATCAATGAAATTATTATTACTAAACATGATTTTTCTTTAAAAAAAATGCAAATTATTTCGTATAATTTTTTTTTGACAAAAACTGCAAGCATTCTCATGCAATTTTTTCTGGCAAAAATATAAACTTTTTCATGACACATAATTACACAACTCCTTGTACACCTAAAAAACTTATTGAGTTATAATAACAACTTTCATATTACTCAATGTCGAACTTTGATGAATACCCACTAATACTAACACTACTAGAAAATCATTAAATAGAAATCAATTTTAGAAACTAAAAATAATTAGTCGCTACATTGACTAAATTAGATACTATTTTAGAGACTAAAAAAATTATTAGTTTCTAAATTAGTTTCTATTATTGATAAATAGTTTCTAAATTGACATCTAATTAGCTACCAATGTTTTAATATGTAAATTGGTTTCATATTCTTAAGGTTAGAGGATAGTATTTCACTATTCCAAGAATATTATCTTGAAAACTTCTCACAAAACTTCATTATTATGAATCTATAAACAAATAAGTACCCCTAATGATGTTAATTCTCAATTAAAGAAAAACAGAGGAGAAACAATTTCCTAAACTCAATATGCCCAAATCATTTGAATTTTACTATATTTAATGAATTTCATTAGACTTAACATTTCTTATTCATTAAGTAGATTGACTAGAGATACTCTTCATCTTAATCAGGACTACAGGGGGAGCAATATTTGAGAGGTAACATGGAATGTATTATTGAATATAATGAATTTCCTATCATACTATAAAGGCTAACTAAATTTTATGAGACATAGTTCACTAGTGGTTATATGTTTATACACTCTGGTGCTGATGCTGATGTATGGAGTCAAACCAAGCAAATTATTATAGCTAGATCATCAATGAAATCAAAGTTGTTAGCTTTAAAAATGTCTGGTATTAAAATTGAGTGATTGACAAACTTCTTAATTGAAATTTCTTTGAGATGAAACCATTAAATTTTTCTTTTCTCTCAAATTTTCTCATTTTTCTTTTTATAAATGGTTTAATGAATCACATGGAATACTCGAATGAGTTATAGGTGTAAAATAACAAAGTTATAGATTATATTATATGTTTAAAGATTATATAAAAAAAATTATGATTGATTTTATTGATAAGGATAAAGAGTATTGGTAATATTTTTTTATGTGTATAAAGGTTGTTCCTTACCACTCATGTCTATCTAGTTGAACAAAGATAAAGAGTATTGGTAATATTTTTGCCAATTTCCATCATACATTTTGTAATAGTTACACAACAACCCAAGTAACAAGAATTTCAACATATCAAACTATATTTAACCAATGTTATTATCATCAACAGTTAACAATAATTTTGTAAGTAAATTCTTCTTACATTTTCTTCACCATCATATTACGACGGTCTCTAGATCTCCATCCATTAGCCTCAATAGTGGTTGCATTTGAAATAGGTCTCTTTTTGTTTTTCTCCATTTTATATGTGAAGATACTCAATATTTATCTGAAGAATTCACAAAAATGTGTGAAGCATATAAATAAAGAATAAAGAAAAAACTATAAATTGAAACTCTTCACCCTAAAATCTATCAAATTGAACATGAATCCAACAAATTTTATGAGTCGTGTTTAATTTTTTGAAAAGAAATTGTAAAAACATGCACACACACTAACTAATTTCACCTTATTATGATTCTTAACAAATATTCACTACACACCAAAGTGTCCTTTTAAGAAGAGTTCATCATCAAATGAGATTCAAGATTTCAAATTCATCACTAAAAAATTGGGAATTTGATTTAGATATTTTTTAATACTCTTTATAACCTATGCCGACTCATTCTATCTAAGCAAATGGGGATGTGAACCCTAAAAATGTCAAAAATTGAAAACTATTAGAACCCTTACCACTAGAAAAAAAAAATTAATACAAAGAATAAAACAAGCACAAATTAAGCACCAAAGAACAAAAAATACATGAACAAAAATAACATGCATAGAAAAAAGACACACAAAATATTGGTACCTATTTTCTACTTCACCAAGGAAGAAATGTGTGTATAAAGTATATTAGCTTCGTATAGTGTAGAGGTCTTTATATTGTGTATAAAGATGGCACAACCATTCATACGCGTAATGTAGTGTTATTTAAATAGAGACGTTACTTTTTAGACTTAATAAACAAGTTTGAGAGTTTAAAAGTGTAACGTTTTAAGTATAATTAAAGTTAAATTTATACCATTAGACAAATGTTTATGTCATTTTTTTGTTATTAAATACAAAATGGTTTATTAGGATAATTAAACTAGCAATTTGAAAATATGATTGAATGAACCATCATATTCAAAAATTAATGAATTGGTAAAGTATTTGTTTCAAATAAACCTCAAAAACCAATTCATAAAAAAGAGATAAGAAGAAATATGTTGGAATTTTTTTTTAATAAAAATGTCATTATAATTATAATTTTTAGTTTTTTTAAGAATTTTTTAATTAAAAAATAAATAAAATAAACTAAAACTAACCTATTAACAAATGACATTTGTCAATTTAAGAAAAAATTAACCTTTTCAATTTATGAAATGTGATTAATTATGATGAATTGATTATGGTATGATGTGAAATCTAAGTATCTTGACACATGTATTATTGAGTTGGTAAAGTATAATATGTGTATTAAGTTGATGTATTTTAAAAGTTATTGAAAATATAATGTTAATTAATTAAAATATATTTTGTAGTGAAATAATTAAATAGGGTGAAAGTATTTTTTTAATATTCAATTTGGGCATACATTTTTTTCGTTTTTTAATTATGAATTATGCATCGAATATAGGTGCTAGAAAAACTTTGATTCGGTAAGTTTTAAACACAAAAACAATGAATTGAAGGTTTTATAATGATGTATAATGAATTATTAGACAGAAAAGATGTATAATGAATTTTGTAAAGCATAGAAAGGAAATAAATAAAGGGAAAATAAATTTGAATGTAATATCCAAAGTATAGATAAAGTATTAAAATATAAAGGAAAATGTTGCAAAAGAAAAATATTAAATGCAAGAAAGAAAGAAAAACATTAAATAGTATAAATAAAATATATCTATAAAGTATACAAAGGAGTTTTCCTTTTTTCTTTATACACATCTAATATTTTTGCAACATCTTCCTTTATACACATCTAATATTTTTTCCCATAAAAAACATCTAATATTTTTATTTTATTTTTAATTATATTTTAAAATTAAAATATATATATATATATATAATAATATATAGAAGGATACATATTTAATATTTTATTTTACTTTTAATTATATTTTAAAAATTAAAATTAAAATTAAAAAACTATTCAAATATGAAAAGTGATTTAGTTTGAAAAAATAATTTAAACTAATCCTCTTACTCTTACACTTTGTTTAAATTAGAAAATAAATTTGATAGAATGAAAAAATAATTAATTTAAGAGAAAAAATTAAAGAAAATAAAATTATTTAAATTAAGATAAATAGAATAAAGGTATTGTATACTAAAATCAATAACAATAATAAAATAAAGCATGAGGAAATGAAACCAAAGTGAAGTAAAAGAAAATGAAAAGTATAAAATGTCAATCAAACAACTAATACAGTATTTATTTAGTAATCGTTATAATGATTTAGTAATTGTTATAATAGCTAATTAGAGAATATTTTAAAAATTAAAGAAAAATTTGGTTTTTAAATTAGTTTATATTAGTGTTAAATTGTTTATAAATTAATATTTAATTAGTTATCGTTTTCTCTATCAAATTTAGAATTTAAATAATTGGTAGTTAAAATATTTGTAGTTAATTAGATACTAATTTAAAAACTATTTAACAATAATAAAAATGAATTTTAAAAAAACATTTAAATTTATAAAATAATTTTTAATTTAGTCACTATAGCAATCAATTATTTTTTATCTAAAAAATTGGTTTTTATTCAATGATTCTTATTTATTAATTACTTATTGCTCATAAAAAATATTAATGATAATAATAAAAATATTAAATGTATGTAGCAGTTATGTTCAGTTTGAGAATAATTTATAATTTAAAAAAATATATTACAGATTACTTTGATAGGTTTCGGTTTTTTTAAAATTTCTAAACACCAGTTGTATAAAATGATAATTTAAAATATATTAATAAAATATTTTTTTATGATGTAACTTTAAGTTTATATATATTATAAGTTACATTTATTTATTTTTTAGAATGGACATTTTTTTTAATATAGAAAGTGTAAGTTATAACTACAATTAGTTTAAACTGACTGAAACAAATACTAGTGATTCAAAATACATTAAATAAAGTTACTCCAAAAATTAAATTTAGATTACTTAATTTATATCTCTCAACTTTCTTTTCCTTTTTCTTTTAATATAATGGTAGAAAAGTAAATTTAAAAATAAACCTTTACATTTTACACAACATACTTTCCCAAAAATATAAAATTAATAAATCTAATTGTTTATATATATATATATATATATATATATATATATATATATATGTGTGTGTGTGTTTTAATATATAATTGTCTATAAATTAGTAGTAAACATTACACTTATTATCATTAAATAAAATAAATTATTTAATATCATTTTAATTAATTATAATATATGTATTGCATGGTTTTAAAATTAATAAAATAATTATAATAAATTATTCTAAATTTAATACCAGTAAAATATATAATAAATTTTATTTATTTCTTATTCTTAATAAAATATAAATTTTCAAATTAAAAAAAAAAATACATATTAATGCAATATATATATTGATTGTGTGATAATATCAAATATTAAAATATACAATTAAATTAAATTATAATATTATACTGGAAGATTAAATTTTCATATTAATAAAAATATTAGAAAATATAATACTAAGAAATAAACTATTACTAATTCAATAAAAAATATCTTTTGGAAATTTTACTACTAATTTATTATTATTATTATTATTTTATAAATTTTACTGTGTAAGTTTATTTTTTATTTATTCATTTCATCGTTATTTTGACTCTAATTCGTTAAAAAAAATTAACTGAGTAGTAACATTTAACTGAAAAAAGTTTAAAAACATTATTATACAACCATGATTTTAAAACCACATTGTATGAACTTTTCTTATTTTTATTTACAATATTTGATGACAAGTTATAATTTCATTAAAATTTAACAGATAAATAAAATATGCGAAAATTAAAAAGTCAGATTAAAACGCCTTAAAAATATTTAAGTAATAAAATTTGTAAAGTAATGATGGTTAAATTATAAAATATTCAATTAAGTCTTATATTTATTAATTAAAATATAAAATTAAATTTAATTAGTTATTATTTGTTATCTTTAATATAATATATTAGGAACGTTATTAACAAAAAAATATTATTAATTTAATATATTAAATGTAATTAAATATATAATAAATTTTTATTTAATAATATCTTTTATTTATAATTTATATTTTACTGTAAATTAGTATTAAATATACTTTTCGTTATATTATATAATTAAATTAAATAATTAATTATATATTCGCTAATTATAATATATTTATCAGATAATCATAGGAGTTTAACTTACCATTGCTAAAAAAAGTATGATGAAACTAATTTTTAATTATTTGTCATTATTATTAAAAATAAATTTATTGTGTTAAGATAAAAAAATATAATTATTCATTGTATTAACTAAATTAAATATTATTTTAAAAACTAAAAAAATATTGGTATCCAAAGTATTTTCTATTATTAATAAAAATTTATAAAATAATTTTTTAATTGGTATCTAATCATTATCTACCAAAGTTTAGTTATTAATATTTTAAATTTTAAATTAATAAAATTAGTCATTATTAATAGTTTTTTTAATTTATGAAATGATCTCTAATTTAATCAATATAATAATTAATTAATTAATTTGGTTTCTAAAATTAATTTTTATTTAATAATTTTATTGTTGTGTTGAAATTAAAAGCTCACTTCAAAAGGTATTATAATGTATATTACATTTTCTTAATCACTTTGTTGTATATATTTCTCTAAAAAAAATTCTTTATTTTTTTTTAAGAAAGCTCAACTTTTAATTTAACTATCACATTTTTATTTCCTCATCACCTTAAGAGTGATTTTTTTATCAATAAATAAATAAATAAAATAAATTTGTGAAAGTGATTGAATAGATAGAGGTATGACTATGGTTGTTTAATAGATAGAGGTATGACTATGGTTGTTTATTTAAACACGAGTTAATAGAAATATGTTTAAGGAATAAGATCTCATGTCTTTTGCAATTATTATTTAGCCTAAAGGTGTAAAAGAGTTTGAACACTACGAGAAAATAATCAAATTATAGTTAATTTTAAAAATTAAAATAATTAGTTATTATTTTACTAAATTAAAGACTATTTTAGAGACTAAAAAAATTATTGGTATTTAAATTAATTTCTATTATTAATAAAATAGTTTTTAAATTAGTATCTAATAATTAACTACCAAGGTTTTAACTACTAATATTTTAGATTTTAAATTAGTCTTTAAAACACTAATTGAGACCAATTTAGAATCTAATATATTAGTAGTTAAAACTGAAGTAGCTAATTTAGATATCAATTTAGATACAATTTTATAAATTTTTATTAATAATAGAAACCATTTTAGATACAGATAATTTTGTAATCTCTAAAATAATATATAGTTTAGTTAATATGGTGACTAATTATTTTTTGTCTCTAATTTTGGTTGTTATTTAATGAATTTATTGTAGTAGAAGGGTATGAACAAATTTTAGACTAATTTGTGAATGATCATTGCACATACAAAAATTCCTAAATTGATTTTAACTGTAATTTGCAATGTGTTTTATTTACTCAAGTAGTTTAAATCAGTCTATAATTGACAAGTGGTTAATTGTTTAAATAGCTTCTAGGTAGTTCAAATTTTAATCTAACCAAATTGAAAATTACTTGTTAAAGTAAAATTAATTAGGGAAGTTTGTATACAGAAAGATCAATATATGGAAGAATTTTTGGGATATAATTTTTGGCTTAATGATGTTAATTACATAGTCTATTAATTAAATGTTCAAATCTTTTCAGGACAAAGAATGTGGTTATTAATCAAATAATATACCATTTCAACTTCTATTTAGTTCAAATTTGATGTAAAAGCATAACCTTTGAAATTACTTGTTGAATTAAAATTACTTGGACATTCAAAAGCTTCTTTGGTGAAGAAATTAATTCTGTGATGTAATTTTAGCTTCAATAATGCTTGATATTGTCATAAACAAAATCCCTTGATTTCCTAACAAGTTTAAATATTTTTTAACCCTTAATTTACATAATTTTGAGGATCACCTATTAAGCCATATATTAAACTGGTAAATAACATATTATAATACTAATTTTCATGCATCTTTTCGTTTTAGTTTTAATTAAATCATAAATTAATGTTCATAATGGAAAATCATAAACTCATAATGAATGAGCAAATAAACTCATATACCACACCACCCATCTACAATTTAAAAAAATATCCGAGAATGTTTGTTTTTGAAATACAATTTGACATTAAAATATCACACTGTTGGGATAATTAAAATAAGAGAGTGATCTCCCATCAAACAACAACATTGATAATTACTCATATCAAAAACTAAAGTTTAAGTGATAAATCAATTTCATCAGAAGAAGTGGAATCCGAGATTTCTTCCTTTTTGGAGTGATCACCATTATCCTCTATATTCAATGGAGTCAAATTTGATCTGGTAGTAATATTTGTAGAAGATTCTCCAAGAAATGGAATATTGTTTCTAGTAGTACCATGATCATTTTGTTTCCTCAAAATTGTGTCATTTCCCATAATCCTAATTCCGGTATTTTCCCGTAAACCAAGAGAAGAAGAGTTTATCATCTCTTGTCTTGACAATGCTTGACCAAACCTCAAACCTAGTGAGGATGAAGGATACATAGGCTTGTGAATCATGGAATCCATCCGAACCCCAAGTGCCCTATTATAAGATCCATACAAGGAGTGTGTGGGATAAGGATAATAGAGAATATGAGGGTTCCCAAAAGTACCACCATCAATTCCTTGACGACGCTTTGCAAGAGCTCTTTCTTGTTTATGGGCATTTTGGTGTCCTCCCAGTGCCTGTGAAGAAGAAAACTCTTTCTGACAAAAATTGCAAGAAAAAGTCTTAGCCTCTGATGATTTCTCTTCTTTGTTGTTCTCATCTCTCCCTTGAGTGTGATTTGTCCTAGAAGATGAACCCGTGATATTCATTGGATTGAAAAAATCTAATTCCACTTTTGACCCACAAATTGATTGATCATTGGAAAACTTAGCAAAATCTAACACCATTTGAGGTTTGGAATTAGAAACCTGACCTTCTTCAAATTTGATACCCTTCTCCATCGTTGTTGTCACCTCGTCCTTCTTCCCTTCTTCTTTATGGCAAATATTTTGTGAGGTGCTAGAGGCTTCAGAGGAATAATCTTCCAAATTATGCGAGGATGCCATGAGATCAATTGAAGGGAAAAAAGATTCACTCTTTTGAATTTGTGGAAGTGATTGAATAGACAAAGGCATGACTATGGTTATTTATTTAAACATATGAGTTAATGCAAATATCTTTAATGAATAAGGAATGAGATATCATGTCTTTTGCAGTTATTATTTAGCATACAACTATAAGAAGAGTTTGAAGAGGTTTGAACAAGTTTTTGACTTATTTTTAGCATGATCTTTGCACATAAAAGAAATTCCTAAATGGATTTTAACTGCACCTTATATGTGTTATTTACTCAAGTAGTTTAAATCAGTTTATAATTGACATGTGGTTAATTGTTTGAATGGCTTCTAGGTAGTTCAAATTTGAAGTCAAACTAATTGCAAATTACTTGTTACTTAGAAAATTTCTATATAGAAAGATCAATATATGGAAGAAATTTTGGGATATAATTTTGGCTTAATGATTTTAATTGCAAGTCTATTATGGTGAATAATTACTTAAATAATTCAAATCTTTTCAAGACAAAGAATGTGGCTAACTCAAATAATATACCATCACTACTTCTATGTAGTTCAAATATGATGTTAAAGCAAAATTGGAAACTTTAAAATTACTTGTTGAATTAAAATTACTTGTGAGAAATTAATGGAAGTAATTTTGTGATGTAATTTTAGCTTCATTAATGCTTGATATTGTCATAAACAAAATCCCTTGATTTCCTAACCAGTTTAAATATTTCAAATATTTTTTAACTCCTAATTTACATAATTTTAAATGATTACCTAATTAGCCATATATTAAACTGGTAATTAACATATTACAATACTAATTTTCTAATAAAGATGCATATTTTTGTTTTAGTTTCAATTAAACCACGAATTCATAAATATTCTAATAATGACTTAGGTTTTAGTTTCAAAGACTTTTTTTTAACAAAATTGATTTTTCATTAAGGACTTATTAACAAAATTTCAAATGGTCCTAATTTCTAAATTTTTTTCTGATGATTCACATAATTTCCTATTTTAATTACAATAATATTCTTGTCATTGTTGATTTTCAATGAAGAACTTATGACACACAAAACTTAGTGGCTCTCTAATTTGTAAATAATCAACATTTTTTTTTTTAAATTTCAATAACATTGTTGACATATTTGTGGAAGTTTTACTTTTTAGGAAAGACACAATTTTGTATTTTTTGTGTGTATATTTTGAAAGATTAAAAATGTTTTGATATGATCATATACAAGTTTTTATGTATGATAAGTTTTATCTTTATAATAATTATTTTAAATATTATATTACCAAATATTAGTTCACAGTTTATTTTAATATTGATGGTTATCATTAAAAAATAGAATTATGATTTTTTAAAAATATTCATTACATTAAAGGTTATCAATTTATACTAATAACATTTGATTTGTGTTGAGTATAACAATCTATGAGTATATTACAAGGATTTGGATCTATATATACATAAATTTTAATAAGTGGTATGTTATATTTAATTAGTTACATCGTTCAATTCATTTTCACTAATAACCCAAATTTAACATTAAAGTGAGTAATAAAATTATTAATTCAAATTACTCATTAAAGTAAAATTATTTAGGTGTTTATGAGTTTATTAGTTAAAGAAAAAAAATAGAAGTATTGGAGTGTGTCTATATTTTCTAAAATATTTCTAACTATTTTATCTAATATTATATTTTTATTGAAGATTTTATGTTGATTAAAAGTATTGAATTGATAAAAACGATAACCATGTTCTTAAGGGGTGTAAATTAAAATATAATATGAAATCTATTTTAGAATAATTTTTTAATTTGGATTTTTAAAATATTTTTGTGGATTTTAAATATTTTTTTAGAATATGTTTCAAGATTTTTTTTCTTCTGAAATCTCTTTTCTAGAATGTACTTTTTATTCTAAATTTGTTTTTTTTTAATTAAAATTTGATTTTTCAATTCTTTTTCATAATTTTATTTTCGGAATACAAACTCTGTTCCACGTTTATTTTTTGTATTTTGAATTTTCAATTCCAAAATGAAAGATAATTTTGAAAATGAACTGATGGAGGTAACAATTCATCAGATGTGCATAGCCTCCCATAACTTGCACTCATGATTTAATAAAATGTTTATTATTATATTGTTATTATTATTACTTCTTTTAAATATCTTTAAAAGTTTGTTGTGTTATATGTATTATAGATACTGTATTATAAGTTTTAAAAAGAGTATTAAATTAGAATTAGTTGGGATAAATACAAAAGAAACATTCTTCTTAATCATTGTAGGTATCAAAATTCAGTATGGAAAATCACAAACTCATCACTAATGAGCAAATATATCACACCACCCATCTACAATTAAAAATAAAAATGAAAAAAAATAAGAGAATGCTTATTTTTGAAATATAATCTGACATTAAAATATCATAGTATTAGGATAATTAAAATAAGAGAATAATCACCCATAAAACAACAACATTGATAATTACTCATACTAAATAAGATCAAAACTAAAGCTTAAGTGATAAATCAATCTCATCGAAAGAAGAAGTAAGATATGAGATTTCTTCTTTCTTGGAGTGATCATCGTTATTCTCTATCTTCAATGAAGTCAAATTTGATTTGTTAGTAACATTTGTAGAAGATTCTGCAAGAAATGGAATATTGTGTCTACTAGTACCATGATCACTTTGTGTCCTCAAAGTTGTATCACTTTCCATAATCCTAATTCCAGTATTTTTCTGTAAACCAAGAGAAGAAGAGTTTATCATCCCTTGCCTTGAAAATGCTTGACCAAACCTTAAACCTAATGAGGATGAAGGATATAGAGGCTTGTGAATCATGGAGTCCATTCGAACCCCAAGTGTCCTATTATAAGATCCATACAAAGAGTGTGTGGGATAAGGATAATAGAGAATATGAGGGCTCCTAAAACCACCACCATCAATTCCTTGACGACGTTTTGTAAGAGCTCTTTCTTGTTTATGAGCATTTTGGTGTCCTCCCAGTGCCTGTGAAGAAGAAAACTCTTTCTGACAAAAATTGCAAGAAAAAGTCTTAGCCTCTGATGATTTCTCTTCTTTGTTGTTCTCATCTCTTCCTTGATTGTGATTTGTCCTAGAAGATGAACCCCCGACATTCATTGGATTGAAAAAATCCAATTCCACTTTTGACCCACAAATTGATTGATCATTGGAAAACTTAACAAAATCTAACACCATATGAGTTTTGGGATTGGAAACATGACCTTCTTCAAATTTTATACTTTTATCCTTCATTGTTGTCACCTCAACCTTCTTTCCTTCTTCTTTACGGCAAATGTCTTGTGAGGTGCTAGAGACTTCAGAGGAATAATCTTCCAAATTATGTGAGGATGCCATGAGATGAATTGGAGGAAAAAAAGATTCACTCTTTTGAATTTGTGGAAGTAATTGAATAAATAGAGGCATGACTATGGTTATTTATTTAAACATATGAGTTAGTGCAAATATCTTTAATGAATAAGGAATGAGATCTCATTTCTTTTACAGTTATTATTTTGCATACATCTATCATAAAAGTTTGAAGAGGTATGAACAAGTTCTTGATTAATTTGTGCATGATCATTGCACACAAAAAAATATTCTTAAATTGGTTTTAACTGTCCTCGTAGGGTGTTATTTACTCAAGTAGTTTAAATTAGTCTATAATTGACATGTGATTAATTGATTGAATAACTTCTAGGTAGTTCAAATTTGAATTCAAACCAAATTTTGCAAATTACTTGTTAAAGTAAAATTACTTAAAAAGTTTCTATATAAAAAGATCAATATATAGTAGAATTTTTGGGATATAATTTTGGTTTAATGATTTTAATTTATGGTAAATAATTACTTAAATAGTTCAAATCTTTTGGGTAATGTAGCTAATCACTCAAATAATATACCATCTCTAGTCTATGTAGTTCAAATTTGATGTCAAAACAAAAAATGGAAACTTTGATATTACTTGTTGAATTAAAATTACCTGGACATTCAAAAGATTAATGGAAGTAATTATGTGATGTAATTTTAGCTTCATTAATGCTTGATATTGTCATATATAAAACCCCTTGATTTCCTAACCAATTTAAATATTTAAAATATTTTTTAACCCTTAATTTACATAATTTTGATGATCAACTAGTAAGCCATATATTGAACTGGTAAATAACATATTATAATACTAATTTTCTAATAAAGCTGCATCTTTTGGTTTTAGTTTTAACTAAACCACAAATTCATGTTCTAATAATGATTTAGGTTTTAGTTTCAAAGACTTAACAACTTTTTTTATTAAGTATTAAGAACTAATAAGTTCTACCTCAATTGCTTTAGTAAGAATTGTAATTTTGTATTAAATCACATTCTATAGAGAAAGCTGAGAATGAATTTTGGAAAATTTACTACACATCTCAATCTTCAAATTTCAAATTTATCCACCTCAATATGTAAATTTTATATCTAATATAAAATTATTTCTCACACTATGTATGCAGTTGTGATTTAGCATAGTCACGTTAGTATTGGAAAAATATCAATACTCTTAGTAAAAATAGCAAAATATTGGAATATTCAAAAATAAAATAAGAAAATAAATCTGTTCCGCATAATCCACAATCCGAGCGGGTGTAGGGGAGACCAACCAACCCACTAGTCCGCTTAAATAAAAATAGTTTTTTTTTCAACACCCATCAAATTGCTTTGTCTACTTCATCAAATCTGGAAATCAAATTTTGGAAGTGAAAATAGTTTTTTCATATTCTGAAAGGTAAAATAGTTGTTTGGATGAGTTATTTTGGATTTTGTTTTTCTCTTGGAATTTACTTTTATATTAAAAATTAAATTTCAAAATTGATGAGATGTAGGAAAAACATTAATGGAGTGCATGAAGAAATATTTTAATAAAAAAATACAAAACAATTTATGTAGACTAACCAACATTTATGTGAGGCGAGCCAGCAAATGCAGCCCGCATCACTTTTGCGAGAGTTAAATGTGGGACGGACTAACACGTGTTGTCACCCTTACTTAAAATAATAAAATATTTCATATTTGTAAAAAATTATAAAAATGGTATAAAACAAAATCAAACAAAAAGATAATAATTCTTTTTCTTATTTTTATTTTAGATTAAAGAAAATTTTACTGTTACTTTTGACACCCTCATATTCCCTTGTTCTCACCTCTATTTTTCTTCAATTTTCCTTTTTACCCTTCAACCTACCTTCACTGTTTTCTCTCACAGAGTCCCACTCACCTAACACTCACACAATCTCACACAATTCAACCTCTCCTCACTACCAATGGCATGTGCTCTCAATGCTATCTCTTTATATTCCTGCATCTCCATACCTTCTTGTGCCACCCCATAAATTTTTCGTATTTTAAAAATACCCTTTTCAATATTCTGGATTACATAATCCAGAAGTCTTTTTCTAGATCCAGAATTAGCTTCTGGATTATGTAATCCAAAAGTCTTTTGTGATTAGCTTCTGGATTATATAATTCGGAAGTCTTTTCTATACATAAGATTAGCTTATGGATTATGTAATCCGGAAGCCTTTTTTTCCAGATGTGTTATTAGCTTCCAGATTATGTAATTCGAAAGTCTTTTCTCAATATGAAATTGACTTTCGGATTATGTAATCGGAAATATATCTGGATTACATAATCCATAGACTTATTATTTCAAATCTAAGGGGGTGAAAGAAAAAGATAAAATGATATTTTCACATTTAATATGGGGTGACATAAGAAGGTACAGAGGTGTAGGAAGAAAGAGTCCTTTTTATATCTGTTTTGAATGCGTTTTGTAGGGATTAAAAGTAATTATAAAACAAATAAATTTTTAAATTTTATTGCATTTGATTTAATTTTTTATTGTATAGATGTTTTTTTTATTTAAATTTTAAAATTAATTATTTAAAGGGTAAAATTGTAAGATTTTTTTTTTGTTTTTTTTTTAAAATTCAAATTTCTCTAAAAAACTTTTAAAATTAAATTTTTTAGCTTAAAATAAAAAACTGTCAAAATTATTATATTTTAGTATTATAGAGAATACAACTGAAAAATTTGATAAATTTATTCTTATTCTTATAAGTTATAAATTTTAATTATCTAACTCATTATTTTGTTCCATCATAATTTTTGTTGCCTCACAGGCTTGTGACGTTGCAGTTTCCTTCTATCGTCATCACAAATTGTTTCATTGTTTTGGTTTCCTTCGTCAAACTCGTACGGACGGATATTCCGCTGAATCGACACCTCGTTGGTTTCTGAGACAGCCCTTCGGATCTGAGACCAGACCAGATTGCCACGCTTCCTTTGATTTTGTCTTCCGCTTCCTAGTTTCTTATTCTCAGCTACAAAATTTTCTGCTTCTTCTTTTTCTTCTGGTTTCGTTCCTCTCCTGATTCAATACAATGAGAAAGAAGCTCGACACCCGTTTCCCCGCTGTAAGAAATTTTTTGTTTTCACCTATCAAAGTTTCTTCTTTGCGTGTTACTCTGCTTTTGGGTCTCCGAAAACTGTGGAAAGTGAAAGGAATGGTTTTTCCGACTTTAATTAAGTGTTTCGGGTTTATGATTATTGGGAGTTTCTGGAATGGAGGAGTGGTTGAATTAATTGGGTAAACTGTAATTCAGTGTAGTTTCTGGGAATTTCTGTGTTTGTGGTTGGTAATTAGTACTATTCGAATTGGAGTTCTAGGAGGGAGAGTTTTGTCCATTGTAATACTCTACACTACTTGAGCAGAATGGTCTCAGGTGGAGAATACTCGTGCCAAGTACTAAAAATGGTTTATACTCATGAGGGTGATTTGCAGATTTGTGATGTTAATTTTGGATGCTTGTCTTTGTTGGATTTTTTCTGTAAAAAAAACATTTCATATAAAAAAAGTAAGACACAATTTCAAGACACACTCTGGCGCTTGTCAAGTTTATACTCTATTTTTATAGGTTAGGGATAGTCCTTGGATATATTCTTTATCATCATAACGACTTGAAGTGCTATAGAAGATTTATCTAAATGGTTATGCCTTTCATTTACCATGTATTTTGCTGTTTTATGTATCAATTCTCGGATTAGGTGACAAGTACATTATTGTTCAAATATATAATAACCTGATATTTGGAGTCTTGTCTTGATTCACTTTTTTTGCGTAATGTTGCTGTCTACAAGATTAGTTTGAGAAAGTTTCCAAAGCTTTTAACGTGTACACTGATGTGATAACTTCCTTTGATAACATGATATATGATAATCAGTGTTTTAAAACCCGGCTTGAAGACAACTGCCTTTGTGTTATAACCTCGTCTTGATCTGTGTAATATAACCTTGAGCACCTACTACATGAATAGCTTTCTCGAGCTCCTATCTGTGCAACTTCTCATGCTGGCAGAAGCTTCTACAACAGCTTCTCGCTTGTTACGTCAATTTTAAGGAAAAATAAAGGCTAAAGATCACACTTTAGGTATCAGAATAGACCTGGGCTACCTACAACTTCTCAACTTACCACATGACACTGATTGTTTGGAAAATTTGACAAATAATATATATATACTATGTACAAATATTATGTGCCTTTCATCGGTTCTTGCGGTTCCACTATCCACTGGTTTGACCTGTAACCCATTAACTCTGTACCTCTACTGAGTTGACAACCGGTCCAATTTTTAAAACATTGATCATAATGCTATTATTCTTTTAGAAAATATACTTGTCATTATAATCAGGGAGAGCACACAATAGCATTACTGCCTAGTTCTATCCATCAGTTTTACCCATTATACTTTCCCAACTTAGAAGTAATGTCTAATTAATAATACTTGTGATTACATTGTTTGCCTTGCTTCTGGTACTTACATTGTTTACCTCGCTTCTGGTACTTGCATTGTTGACCTTGCCTTGCTTCTTGTCCTTACATGATTTTCCTCGCTTCTTGTACCCTTTATTTTGCTGACAGATATACCAATTACCATATCACCAAATTTGGAGCATGGGGAAGGGGATACAGTGGGAATTAGATTCTATGAGATGGGAACTAAGTTTTCAGTTGAACCATAATTCTCTTAACAAATAGGATTATAGGAGTGTTATTCAGATTCAGTTCTTCCACTTTTCTGTGCCATTATTTAATTTAAGGAAAGAGGTATTTTAAGAGAATGCTTTATCTTATGGAAACTATAATTTTTAGGCACGAATAAAGAAGATAATGCAAGCAGATGAGGATGTTGGAAAGATAGCATTGGCAGTTCCTGTTTTAGTATGTAAGTTGCTTTTACATACTACCTAGTCTGTTTCCTGCCACAGCTTCGTCATTTCCCTCATTGTTGACGGCACCCTTGAATTTTTTACAGCTAAAGCTCTGGAGTTATTTTTGCAAGATCTCTGTGACCGCACTTATGAAATAACTCTTCAGAGAGGAGCAAAGACCATGAATGCACTGCATTTGTAAGTCAATGAATATTTTAATTTAAAGTTGTTTTTACCTCAATGAACCTTTTGGACTGAAGTGTTTCCATTTGTGGGCGTATTTTACCCTGTGCTGAAATTTGTTTTAATTTTTTTTAGTTGTGTTTTAATTATTAAACACTTGTTAAAGATGGTGAAGTTCAATGTTACGTATGAAAAAATCATACCCTATATTTATATATCTCTTAATAATTTCATGTGATAATTTATTGATTTTGATAACTCTATTGAAATCTGCTTTTGATTGGACTAAGTCATTTAACTCGTTCCTTTAGTTCAACCGAAAAACAAACCACATGTTTGTCCTATGTTGATGAGCATAATTTCTCATTTGGTCTTGGGTGTTAGGTAAATTGGGTCATAGGCCGTAGCTCATGAAGCAATTCAACCCTTTGTTCCTTTTAGCAATAATGGAGTTTTCTTGACCACACATAGCATGAAAAGTGGACATTTTTCTTGAAGCATTCTAGTTCGCAAACTAAAATTAAGCCCACCTAAGTGAAGGGGGCCATTTGGCTTTGTTCCAGTCAACCGCTGTAACTGTGCTAGACATTGGTTAGTTACATCCATTTGGGGATTATGAGTGGTGCTCATATGAAGTTTGGTGTCTTCACTCCGGAACAGTTCTTTCCAAAAATGACCCAAGAAAATATGTTCTCTATTAGAGAAAACTGAGAACGGAAATCTATCCAATGAATCACCTCCTTGGCTGAAAATGGATGAGCTAATGGGAAAAATGTACAAAAACTGTTATCCTGTACACCACTACAAAAATAGTGTCCCTTCCTTGTAAAATAGGTGACTTCATCATTAAGATTTCAAATTTACCTATATTTTGTGGTTTCTTTTGTATCTTGTGCTATATTTGAACGTAAGTTGACTTACTTGTCTGATTGACTCCTTTTTTAACTGAAAACCCTGAGTAAGATGATATGATACCACTGTAACCAACCCTAGGAGTTACAAGTTCTCTTTCTCTGATGTCTCTTTCACATTGTTAAGTTAAACTATATAATATTCAGGACCTGTTTGATTATGACATACTACCACTTCTCTTTCCAGTTTCTCCAACAGATTTACATCTTGAGTATATAGCAAGTCTAGTCTAACCAGTGGAAAATGTAAATTGCAGGAAACATTGTGTACAAAGTTATAACGTATTTGACTTTCTGAGAGACATTGTCAGCAGGGTTCCTGACTATGGGCATGGACATGGCCATTTTGAGGGTGGAGCCGATGATCGTGCCCTTTCAAAGAGAAGGTTTGAAGTTCAATAGCCGTTATTTTTTTCCTTGTGGTGCATCCATATAAGCAATTGATACATTTAAGAATGCCACATCTAGCAGGAAAGCTGCTGGTGTTGAGGGCAATGAAAGTGATGAAGAGTCCAAGAGGAGTAAGATGGTAATTGCATTTCCATGAAAATCCGTGATAATACATAATTATATTTCTTAAATAAGGGTAAAGTGACACACACACTGACAATGGTGCAAAACTCGTTACATTTACACTGTCTCATGACTCTTTGCCGGAAATGACTCTTGTTAATTCTACCATGGAATTGTATCTAGTTATCATGTGAAAGTTCCACTTCATTCTAAATTTTTTGAATGATTAAATTAAAAGTAGTGTTATTAAGTGGATATTTTTGTTTTTCTTTTGTTTTTAGAGTAATATCATTTATTAGAAGTTATTCTTGTTAGGAAAGGAAGTTGTCTTGTGTGCAAGACGGCCTAATCTTGGACTTCTATTGTTTTGGTCAATAACCTTTTTTGTTTTCTTGCAGCGTGAGTTGGGCCACACCGGCACTCCCGGTAGGGGAAGAGGCCGAGGTAGAGGAAGAGGCCGTGGTCGAGGGATTCGACCTGTTGAAACAGACATCGGTCATCAGCAGGTTGAGTCTGAGCCTTGCTCCTCTATTCAACAAATTAGCAATGATATTCCTAACACAAGTCTGCCAATAGATAATGGTGTGCAATCCAAGGAGTGTTCAAAGGAGAACTTTGCAGCTCATGAGGAAAGTACTCAATCTTTCCGTAACATCGATCTGAATGCTAACTTAAACGAAAATGAAGACAAAAATGCTAGTGCAGCTGTTCAGGCTTCAGTGCCTGAGCCTGCTGACATGGACATTAAACATGAAGAAATTCCAGGCTGGTCCCTATCTGAAGTCGACAAGATGGCCATTGACACTATGCAACTTGCAACCCTTGGTAGTAGACTAGAAGAGGATGATGAAGATTATGATGAGGAAGGGTAAATAACATGCACCTTGGGGGATTAGCTTTGTAGGAAGAAGCTCTTGGTAACTGAAGAACAACTACTTACTAAGTTACTACTGCTACTATGATCACTATCCTCTAGTAATCACTGTATGTGTCCCATGCTAATCTGATGACCCTTCTCTCTAAACTGATATGTATCTGTTCTCCTGTAGCAGATGTAGATTTATTTTTTCTTCCCTAATTGTAATGCTAGCATCATACACTTTTAGGATTTAAATGGATGTTGTTAGTTGACAACCACCTTACTAGTTCAGGATCAAACTCTTGGTGTATCTGGTTTACTAGTTGATTTCTTTATGTTAGATTACTCAAGATACTTGTTAACTGATAGAATAGTTTTTTAGTTATATGTTCCACAATTTGAGAGTAAATGCATATCAATGCATGTCAACTACATCAAAAAAAATGAAAGAAACATAATTATCTCATTGCTGGAGAATATTTTACTTTGAATATGTTTGTAACTGAAGTTTTGGAAGAGAATGAAGGTAAAGTTTTGATTTCTTAGATATACTCGAATTTGGTAATTTTTGAAAGAACTATAGTGATAAATTAGCATGAACTTAATATTATAATCTCTTGTTTTTCTATGAACATCATAACTCTTAGCTAAAAAAAAAAAAAGTTATCTTCCTATCCTTTTTTGCCTTCAAAACACAATTCCCAAACATATCAGAGACCGTTTCTTCCTGCACCTCCATCACGTCTTCAGTCACATCCATAAATTTTAAAATTCCCAAAATTACACTTCAGTAAAAAGATAAAAATTGAAATAATGTTTCATACTAAGCCAAAATTACCCTTCAATAAAAAGAAAAAAATTGAAATAATGTTTCATGCTAAGGATTACTTATTTTTAAATTTCCAAAATTACTTTTCAGTAAAAAGATAAAAATTAAAATAATGTTTTACACTACAGATTACTTAATCCAAAAGTAAAAAATTACCAAGCAAAACATTTCAAATTGTAAATTTTTCTTTGGGAATTTAAAGACTAAAAAATTTGTTAGTATCTAAATTAATTTCTAATTGATAAATGATTTTTAAATTAGTATATAATTAGATACCAAAATTTTAAATACCAACTAAATAATTAGTAGATAAAACTTAGGTAACTAATTAGATATCAATTTAGAAACTATTTATCAATAATATAAACTAATTTAAATACCAATAACTTTTTTAGTTTCTAAAATAATATATAATTTAGTTAATATAAAAACTAATAATTTTTTTTATCAATAAAACTAGTTTTTAATTAATGATTTTTCAGTAATGAAAGTTAGTTTGAAATATATTTTGAAAATTTAACATGGTTCCAAATTTTTAAGAAAATGTGATTCCTTTCTAAATTGTCCATTTCTAAAAAATGTGGTTTCTTTTAAATTGTTCTCACTAAAACGGATTTATCTCAGTTATAAATGTATGTGTTTTGATTTTTTTTTTAATAAATTTAGACCACATTACAATTTTTTTTTAAGTATCCACAATCAAATTCAACCTTTTAAATAAAATTGGAATCACATTAAACTTTATATGAAGAGAAAAGTTTTGTTAACATTATATTATAAACAGTAAATAACATACTTTGACCCAGATGAATAAAATATTTATTTATTAAAGTGTAAAGGGCAGGATGTTAATATATCAGCACTCTTATAAGAACTGGAAAATAGAAATTAATTTTTAATATAAGAAGTAAACGGGTACCTTATATAAACAAATATAAACAAGGAATTCACCATTCTTTACACATGGTATATTACTGACCTACCTAACACTCATACACCTACTTTTTCTTCATGTATTAAAGCAAAGATTCCTCTAACAAGTTGAAGATAGCAGCATATAACTAAATCTACAAAATGAAAGGAGCTATGGTGGCCACAAATTCACCAAAACATCATACATGCTAGATTTTGAAGCTACATCACTGAGATGAAATGGCAGATAGTGCAGTATCCTTTGTTTTGGAACTGCTGTACCAACTTGTAAGAGAAGAAGGAAGTTTGTTGAAAGGCCTTGGAAATGATTTTTCAGACATCAAACAGGAGTTAGAGAGCATCAAAGCCTTCCTAAAGGATGCAGATAGAAGAGCTGGAGATCATGAAGGAGTAAAAACATGGGTGAAGCAGTTGAGAGAATTGTCTTTTTCCATAGAAGATGTCATTGATGAGTACATAATGGATGTGGCACATAGAGTCTACCATCATCAACCATGCATAGCTTCACTCCAAAAGATTGCTCACCACATCAAAACCTTGAAGTCACGTCATCAGATTGCATCTGAGATTCAAGATATCAAGACAGAAGTTCAAGGAATCAAGGAAAGAAGTGCATGGTATGGTATAGTAAATAACAAGAATAATTTTTGGAAGTGATTGTTATTACTTGATATATCAACATAGCTGAGATATTGAGATGCTAAGTTGCATAGTGATGTCAAACAAAAAAAAGTTTTATATAAAAAGAATAACAAGAATGGAGAAAAATATACTACTTTTAAAGACAAGACTAAATAGATATAATACTAATGATAAGTGTTCAATGACTATATAAGAATGAATAATAGCTTATAAGCAAGAACAATGCTTCTAAATGTATAGTAAGTAGCTCAACCTTCATCTTTGTAACTTTCTGAGATTTTATTTTCTAATTGCAAGTGTTATTTCTAACAAGGTACAAGTTTCAATCTTCATTTGAAGATGGATCAACAAGCAATTCTAGAGGGGCAAAAGATTTCAAATGGGGTGATCCAAGAATTGCTGCACATTTCATTGAAGAAACTGAAGTGGTGGGGTTAGAACTCCCAAGAGATGAATTGATCGGTTGCTTGATAAAAGGAACCGACCAACTCTCATTGGTTTTTGTGGTAGGCATGGGAGGACTTGGAAAAACCACTCTTGCTGAACAAGTTTTCAATAATCAACAAGTGAAAAGACACTTTCACTGTGGTTCTTTTATCACAGTTTCTCAATCATACACTGTGAGGAAGCTATTGACAGAAATGATACAAAAGTTTTGCAAGGATGCTAATGAGCCTATTCCCAAGGGACTGCATGAGATGGATGATAAGACATTAGTAACAGAAGTGAGGCAATACCTTCAGTCAAAGAGGTATTTGGTGTTGTTTGATGATGTCTGGAAAGAAAATTTTTCCGATGAGATTCTGCTTGCCTTGCCTAATAACAACAAAGGAGGTAGAATCATCATCACCACTAGAATGATGCAAGTTGCAGAGTATTTTAAGAAATCAGTTCTTGTTCATGTTCACAAACTCCAACCTTTGTCTCCAAACAAAGCATGGGAGCTCTTCTGCAAGAAGGCATTTAGATTTGAACCAAGTGAGCAATGTCCAACTGAGCTTGAGGACATGTCAAAGGGTATTGTTGAAAAATGTGGAGGGCTACCACTAGCAATTGTTTGTCTTGGTGGTCTTTTGGCAACAAAATCAAAAACCATGTTTGAATGGAGAAAGGTATGTGAGAATCTGAGAATGGAGCTAGAGCACAATACACATTTAAATAGTTTGAAATGGATTTTATCTCTTAGTTATGATGATCTTCCTCACAATTTGAGATCATGCATGTTGTATTTTGGTCTGTATCCTGAGGACTACTCCATCAGTCGCAAGAGATTGACCAGGCAATGGATGGCTGAAGGGTTGGTCAAAAATGAGGAGAGAAAGCCTGAGGATGTTGCTGAAGACTACTTGACACAGTTAATAGGTAGAAGTTTGGTTCAAGTTTCCAGAGTTGGCTTTGATGGTAAAGTTAAAACTTGTCAGATCCATGATTTATTGCGTGAAGTCATCATTAGAAAGATGAATGAGTTAAGTTTTTGCCACTTAATGCATGAAGATGATAAACTAGACAGTGTTGGAATAACTAGAAGGTTTTCCATAGCTACTTGTTCCAACAATGTGCTGAGGAAAACTAGTAACTTGGGCATTCGTGCTATTTATGTTTTCACCAGAAGTGAATTGCCTGAAGATTTTGTTGGTAGATTATCTGCCAAGTTTAAGCTTTTGAAAGTTCTTGATTTTGAAAGAACTTTGTTGAATCATGTTCCTAATAATTTGGGGAATCTTTTCCACCTGAGGTACTTGAACTTGAGTCATACAAAAGTAGAGGTTCTTCCAAGATCCATTGGAAAGTTGCTGAACTTGGAAACATTGGATTTAAGACAAACACAGGTGCAAGTACTACCAAGAGAGATAAAAAACCTCACAAAGCTACGACTTCTTCCAGTCTACTACAGAAAATATGAAGGACAGTACTCTATGTTGAATTTCACAACTGGGGTGAAAATGGAAAAGGGTATTGGATGCTTGAAATCCTTACAAAAGCTGTACTTTTTGGAGGCTGATCATGGTGGATTAGACCTTATGCAAGAGCTCAAGATGTTGAAACAGTTAAGGAAGTTAGGTATAAGGCGAGTGCAAACAGAATACTCAAATGCATTATCTAGTGCAATAGGAGAGATGAGCCACCTTGAATCTCTCAATGTAAGTGCTAAAACTAAGGATGAAATCATTGACTTGAACTTTGCATCAACTCCACCACCCTACCTTCAGGTGTTGAATTTGAAAGCTAGAGTTACAAAGTTGCCTGATTGGATTCCAAAACTTAAGTATCTTGTGAAGTTAAGGCTTGGTTTATCAAATTTGGAAGGAGATCCACTGGACTCACTGCAAGATTTGCCAAATCTGTTGCGGCTGAATATGTGGGATGATGCATATGTTGGTGAAAGTTTGCACTTCAGAGGAGGAGGTTTTCCAAGGTTGAAGGAAGTGGATCTTACTAGACTAAGCAGATTAAGTTCTTTGTCTATAGATGAAGGAGCTTTGCTTGGTCTTGAGCACTTCAGATTTAAAGATAACCCCCAAATGAAGGTGGTGCCTCATGGCCTCAAACACTTGAAAAACCTTCAGTTTCTTGGCTTTGCTGATATGCCACCTGAATTGGTAGAAAGCATTGATCCAGAAAAGGGTGGACAAGATTATTCAGTGATCAAGCATATTCCCCTTGTCCTCATTCGTCAGAATGTTGGACCAAAATTCCATGACTACGAGTTGCGTCCTATTCCCACATTAGCCACTGTCTGAAAGGTAAAGCTATTGTTTCCTCATGACATTTTTATTCTTGTTCTTGTAACAGTTTGAATTTATAATGATGCTCTTATCAACAATATATGTTTTTGATTTCTGTATTTTGAATTTCCATTTCATGAATCAATCTTCAATCAATGTGTATTTCTTAAAGATCCCACATCGATTAGAAATTAGAACATTTCATAATATATAAGTAGGTGCAAACATCATCTTATAAGTTGGTTTAGCTTAAAGTCGACTTCTAATTATATATTCTCTCACATGTTTCAAACAAAACTATGGTTTACGCATGCTTAGCTTGCTACTACTTAAAGAAATCAAGAATATCATTCTAATTTGTTTATAGTAAAACAAATAAACAGTTGAAAGACAAAAATTTCAACGAGACTGAGGAGAGACAATGAAGAGCTACAAGAAGAAAAGCCAGGACGTTTTGTTTTCGGAAAACCAGTTTTGTTCACCTTCGGTCTGGGACTTACTACGCCTTACTCCTTAGGTATTTTGCTCTGAAATTTCTACCAGAAATTCGTCATTGTGTCTATTGAGTTTTGGCTGTGATTTGATTCCCAAATTCGTCCCACAAGATTCACAATAAACTTTTTATTCACAACTGCCAGAGCTGAAAGGAAGGTTCGTTTGTGTGTGAAACTGTTTGATATTTTTCCTAGGTCAATACTCATCCGTTTGACCTAAAATTTGTCGCATTTTGTCCCAAGTTCAGTCGAGATTCTTACGTGGAATTTCAGGAAAAAATTATTTCGGAAGAATTTTTCAAAAATTTTGTGCAAACCAAGGCTATCCTCTACTAAAACTTGTGAAATTTTGCCATACTTTTTGCAATTTTATTTTGGGTCCATATTGCGCTGAAAAAATTCACACAAGTACTTTCATATGTTGTTTGCGCCCAGGTAAGGAGGCACGCCCATAAACAAATCACAGAAAGAAGATACGGGGAAGAAAAGCCAGGATGTTTTGTTTTTGAAAAACTAGTTTTGTTCACCCTCGGTCTGGGACTTACTACGCCTTACTCCTTGGGTGTTTTGGTATGAAATTGTTACCAGACACTCGTCGTGTTGTCTATTTAGTTTTGGCTGAGATTTGATTCCCAAATTTGTCCCACAAGATTCGCTATAAACTTTTTCTTCTCCACTGCCAGGGCTGAAAGGAAGGTTCATTTGCGTGTGAAACTGTTTGATTTTTTTCCTAGGTCAATGCTCATTCGTTTGACCTGAAATTTGTTGCGTTTTTTCCCAAATTCAGTCGAGATTCTTACATGGCATTTCAGGAAAAAACTATTTCGGGAGAATTTTTCAGAAATTTTTTGCAAACCAACTCTATCCTCTACCAACACTTATGAAATTTCGCCCTACTTTATGCAAATTTATTCTGGGTCCGTATTGCACTAAAAAAATTCACACAAGTACTTTCATATGTTGTTTGCACCCAGGTAAAGAGGCACGTCCATAAACAAATCACAAAAAGAAGATACGGGGAAGAAAAACCAGGACATTTTGTTTTCGGAATACCAGTTTTGTTCACCCTCGGTCTGAGACTTACTACGCCTTACTCCTTGGGTGTTTTGGTCTGAAATTTTTACCAGACATTCGTCATTGTGTGTATTGAGTTTCGGCTAATATTTGATTCCCAAATTCGTCCCACAAGATTCGCAATAAACTTTTGATGTGAACCCAAGAACATGATAGGGATATGATATGAACATGTTATGGATTCAATAAGAGTTGGAATATGATTAGACACTTTTTAAGAATTGGATCAATGTTCTTAAACATTCAAAAACTCACCAAATCACAAGAACCAAGCCAAACTCACATAGAAACCCATTTTTGGACATATGAACCGATTGAAACAAAGGAAAACACAAATGCACCGATTGAAACTCCAAGAAACACAATTAAAACCATAAGAACAACAAACTAAAGCAAACTACCGAACATAAACACAAACTAAACAAGTTCTACCGATTGAATCAACAAGAAACAACAAAGACATGTTTTAGAGTTTGTTTTGGAATGGAAATGGAAGAAGAAGATGAAAAGGACAAGGAAACTTATATGGTTGGAGCTCTTGGAATTGTGCACGCCACTTGAAGGATGGTTGACTTCAAGATGAGTGTTGTTGTCGCCACTTGAGAGCCTAAGAATTCACTTGGGGGATGTTTACTGACAACAATGAGTGTGAGAGGCACTATGATTGTAGTTACCACAATTTTCCACCCTTTGAATAAACAAGGGAGCAATTTTCCATTTGATATAAGGAGCAATTTTATTTTTAATTTTCATATTAGTTTTCCATTTGATATAATGAGAAATTTTCTATTTGATTTACTTATCAATTTTTCATTTAATTTCGTCATTTCTTACCATTTTAGTTAGTTCAATCAAAGAACTTATAGTCATATTAACACATGCTTTTTCTACAGTGGCTTTGGATCGTTGATTGAGAAAATCTCTATAAGATTTGGTGTTTGCGGTATGTTATGGGAACATCTCTCCAAGGTTGCCTTTTTTTTTCAAGGAACAAAAGAAGTTGACAATTTATTGGCTTTGGTTTTGTTTTAGCAATTAAGATTGTGTTTCTAATGTAGTATTTCAGAAGTTATCAAAGGCCATTATTGAGGAATGGAGACCCATATTGGAGGCTCTTGACATGGATGCTAGCAATGGGAATTACTTTGAAGCTCATGCATATTGCATCTGGTTTTAATGAGGAGGAGATCCAGGCTCATTCCAGTGGTATCTCCACATCGTTGATTTGTGTCGTTACCTATGGTACATATTTGAGTTATTTACAAAGTAAAATATTTGTATACAATATATGTACCATAAACTAGAGTCAATGACAATGTTGTGTTATAGATATTACTTGAAGATTGCGACTTTAACGACAACTTTTCTTTTTATTCTCACTATTATAACATTTTGAAAAAAAAAAAAATTTATAAAACTTTTATAAATCTTGGCTCCTCCCTACATTTCGAATTTTCATAACAGAAACACCAAATGTATTTATTTTAAAATGAGAATACCAAAATTATAGATTCAACAAAATAGAGATCAAAAGTTATATATTTTAAAATATGATGTTAATTTTCATGTATATTGTAATTTTTACATTATCAATTAATTACAATTTTATTTCAAGTAGCTTTAAAAAAAACTTAAATATGATTATAATATTAAATACATAATAGAGGACAAAAGTTATATATTTTAAAACATTGGATACGAAATAATAATAAAATATTGGATACATAATAATAATAAAATATAGATATACATTAAAAACAAAAATAAAAAATGCGGATACACAAGCCCGAGAGCGCTTGTGTTGCCGCTAGTCTATATAAAGTGATTTTTTGTTTGTACATAAATCTTTTCCAATTTTATCTTATTTAGATTAAAAATTTAGAGAAATTTGAATTAGAAAAAAAAATAATCTTATAATTTTATCTTTTAAATAACTACGTTTTCTAAATTCAAATAATTCTTCCCAATAAAAAATAACATACACATTAAAAAGAAAAATTATCTATATCACATTATAACTGTTTGTTTTTTACACAAATTTATTCCTATTTTATTATTATTAATATTTTATTTTATTAATTTATTTTGGTTAATTTAACATTTTAATAGTTAACAAAATAATTTTTTAGTTTTAAAAATTTATTTTATTTATTGTCATGTTATTGTTTGGAGATAGAATATTCTTATTAATATTTTATTTTTTTAGTTAATTTTATTATTTTTGTAATTTTAAATTTAACCATTTTTTCAGTTTTAAAAATTTATTTTATTTATTGTCACTTAATTAGATACGTGGAGAAATTATAGTTGTTGTTTTTCAATTTTAAACTAATTTTCTTCCTATATTTTTTAAATTAAAGATATTTGTAAATTTGCTGTAACTATTATATTGAAAATGTTTTCCTTCACAGTATATAAGTAGATGGGGTTAGATAATTTAGGTACCTTATCTATATAATTTTATATTGTTAATATGAGTTTACAAATAATAACATTACTTATTTAAATTTAATATCATACGCAAATAGATATAAATGAAAAAATAAAAAATGCGGATACAAAGGCGCTAGTTAGAGATAAATTGAATTTATATATCTATACCTATATATAAAGGAATTCTCTCTTTAACTGCTCTCAAATTTTTTCCTATTTTATCCTTAGATTAATATTTGATTTTATTTCATTATTTTGGTTATTGCGTCATTTTCTTGAATTGAAGGATATGATTTATTTTAAAATTATGAGAGAGAAACAAATAGTAGGAAACGTGGTCAAAGTAGTGACAAGAATTTTGGAAAGTAACATCTTCTTTTTAACTTCTTTCATAAATATTTTAACTCCCCACTTCTTGGGTTAACCTCCACGATTCCACGATTCCTCTTTAACTGTTAACTCCTTGTTTTAAGTCCTTTAATAGTGCTCCCCTTTAACTCCTTATTTTAAGTCACTAACACCCAACCTTCTCAAAAGAAATTATTACTTTTACTTTTGGATAATAAGAAGGCGAAAGAAAGATAAGTGTTTTTCTATATGTTCCTTCTTTTTGTTAGTATGTTTCCTATTAACGGAGAGTGACGAAGACGAATAATGGTTCCGATGGCCTTATTGGAAAGAAGGCTTAACATATGCAATTCAGAGGTACCATCACTGAGTCAGACACCTAATTGAAAGGGAGATGGGCGCAACTCCGTGACTCAATCATTGGTGCACGTTACTCCTCTCCAATCGGTGCAGCACGCTACTGCCGCTTACTAATGCCATAACAACTCCCTTTCTATTTTTTTTTGTTCCTTCTTCTATAATAATTTATTATATAGTCTCTCTCCTCTTCCCTTTTTATCTTTTTTTTCGTTCTTTTATAATAATTTATTATTTATGTCTCTCTCATTTTCCGTAACTATACCAACCTTTTTTAAAAATACCATTATCTTTTGAGTTGATTTGAGTTCTAATGGGATCATTCATTTTTTAAATTGTTTTTGTTCAATATTTCTGTAATATAAAAATTTGTATATTTAATTGTTGTGTAATAGTTAGTAGATTTTTTTTTAAAACAAAAAAAGAATTTAACAAAATAAAATAAAATCAATAGATACAAGTTTATTATTTTTTTTTTAATTTTTTTATTCGCTGTTAGTTTGGGATTTTATAGAAAAAGGGTGTTGATTATTAAGGTAGTGTTAAAAAGGTGTTGATTATTAATGTTTTAAAATAAATAATTAATATTATTTTGAAAAATTAATATATTTTGATGTCATAGATGAAAATCTTTTATTGTTAAAGATCCATTTTTTTTAGTATCATTTGGAAGTAAAATACGTTAATTTTTGTTATCACCTACCTGACAGCTAAGTGAGAACAAATAAAATAAAATTTTAAAATTAAAAATATGCTTATTTAATAAAGAAGAATATCACTTTAAATAAGAAAAGTAACCAATCTCTTCACTCTCCTGCCAGTTAGGTGATAACAAAATAAAATTAACTTATCAATCTCTCACGTGAGAACAAATAAAATATTTTACTACCAAATGATACTATAAAAAAAGTGGATATTTAACAATAAAAGATTTTCATCTATGACATAAAAATATATTAATTTTTCAAAATAATATTAATTATCTATTTTAACACATTAATAATCAACACCTTTTTAACACTACCTTAATAAACTTGTATCTATTGATTTATTTTTTTTGTTAAATTCTTTTTGTTTTGAAAAAATTAAAATCTACTAACTGCAATACATAATTGATTTTTGTTTATAAATAAATAAACTAAATAATATAAAATTCTAAATTAGACACTTTGTCCCAATTTTCATATATAATGTATTATTGTTAATGTGTTAGTATAATTAGATACGCTAAACACAAATTTGAAAAAAATAGAAACATATTATTTTAGCATCAAAGACCAAATTTTTATACTATAAGACACTTCATACATCTTTATTTAAAAAAATCAAATTATACCTTAGATAAATTAACATTATTTATTTATTTATTTATTAATATTTCATAAATAATAATATCCTATAATATCCTTTTAGAAGCACTCCCTTGCGTATCTTCTATAATATTTCTCCTAATATTTTTCTCTTTCTCAAATTTGAAGAGCCACTCTTTCAATTCAAAACCTCCCATCTTCTCCAGTATTTCCACTAATATTTTTCTTTCTCTCAAATTTGAAGAAACATTCCTCTTTCTATGCAACTATTCTTAAAAAGTAACCACTCTTTCAAATACAAACCCGCCCCAACCTCTACTTCAATTTGAAATTGTTCCTCCTCATATATTAAATATTTTTAAAATAAAAATAAAAAATGACAATAATGTCCATAATATAATAATATAATTAAATATTTATATAAGGATAAAATAGAGAAAAAATTAAAAAGAATCCTTTTATATATATTACATAAATATTACATTAATCTCTTTAATTAAATCTCAATATCTACTAATTAAATCTTAACAACCAACAATAATATTAATGAAAAGCTTTAACATATAACACTCCATTCCTCTCTCATCGGTTCCTTACCGTTAGATCTTGTTTCTAACCCGTTAGAGGAAGAAGAAGCCCTCTTCTCTTCTGTTATAAACCAAAATCCATTCACTTTTCTTATTTCATCTTAGTTTTCTCTCTCCAATCTTCTCTGTAACCACTCGCTAAGTATGTTCACTCATCTCCATACACGTCTTTTTACGATTTATTTTCGTTTTCCTCATTTTTTTCAATTGATTATTTAAACTGAATTTTACGCCCTTTGCATTTTCATTCGTGTGTGCGAGCCTTGTTAGGCTAAATTAACTCTAGTTTGTTCCTGTTGTGGAATTCGAGTTTGGGTCAAAATTGAGAGTATTACCTCCCGTGAATTACCCTCTTGGAGAGGGTTGAGATTCAAAGTATATCTATCTTGATTGAAGAAGAGTTTTGAAACTTGAGCGAATAATTGGATTTTTGCCGTAGTTCAAGTTTTAAGATATTGTTTTATGTCTATAGAAAATAAAGAGAAAAACAGTGATAACTGGTTACTGAGTGGTTTTGTAGTCCAAATTTTTTATTCATACTGTTCCTGAGAAGATTTTTTCCTTGCCAAGAAATGAATTTGCAGCCTGAGCACACGTCCTTGACAGAAAGACTGGATCAAAAAAGACAATACGCTGAATCACTGAAAAAGGAAACTGAGGAGCTCAAAAAGGAAACTGAGATCCAGTTGGACAAAAAAAAAGGATGAGCTGATCCAACAATATAAAAAAAGATATGAGGTGATGACAAAAGCCATGAAGGAAGCAACCAAGGTGATGGACTTTTCACTCTCAATGATAAGAACTATTGTACTATACACTTCTCTGTTTTCTGATAATAGTATGCAACATTGTTTGGGTATATTACTTGTTACGAAAAAATGATATGGCCAAGTGTATATTCTGCTCTCATTGTCAAACATTGTTTGGGTATTTTCAATTGTTTGATGAACATCTAAAGCAAAATTCATATGGTCAAGTTTATATGCTCCTTTTATTATCCCATACATTGTTTGGGTATCCTCACTTGTTTACTGTGGTTTTGATTTTGACAGATGAACTCAGACAAACAAAAATCACTAGAGCAGCTGGGAAAACTTCTTAAAAAAAGACCTTACAGTGAAATAAGTAAGGAAAATGAGATTCCCAAGCATGAGAATGACATGGACACGATTGAAATCAAAGCTGATAAATGCCTGCCTCATCGAACTGAAATTCGATGAACTTGAAGGTTAAGTGGGAGGTGACTCGTGACTAGTTAATTTTAATTTTAATTTTTTATTTACTCTGTCATTTCATATGCTTCTTCATCCTTCTGTGTTCAGTTCTTATTTTGTTTTTGTGATTATGAATGCATTTTTAGTTGGATGTTAATAAAATTATGATTGATCGATCAGATTTTATATAAATATTAGGTTATTATGTTGAATTTCTAAATCTATTGTTGAATTTGCAATTTTTATTGATTGTGATTGCAATTTCAATTTCATGAATAAATGCTATATGATTATTTAAATAGCTCTATGGTGATATGAATGTATATGAATTCTAGATCTTGCTCAATAATAACTTCACACAGTACTTTCGTTGAATCTTCTTGAATTGATGAATTTGTTTATTGAATTTTTCCCAAATTTGTTATTTTTTTCAGTTTTAATTTTTATTTTCAATTCTCTTTTGTTTAACGAAAATTTTCCCTAATTAGCAATGAAATTTTGAGTCACAACCGATGTTACAGGATTATTTTATAGGATTTTTAATTAGAGTCTTCTTTTACTCACTTTTCAATTAATACTGATTGAAAAATCTTTCAAATGACATTGATACAAAACATTCTAGTTAATATTGACTAGAAGTTTTTTCAAACAACATTACGAAACAAATAAACACAACATCTATAATGGGATTCCCCTCTTAACTACCATCTTAATTTATTTTAATTTTATCTTTATATTTTATTTTATTCGTCATTTTGTGAAGAGTTTAAATTTTATATCTCAAAGAGTTTAAATTTAAAACTAAACCTTGCAAAGTGAGGTTTGTTTAAGAGCATTCTACAATTGCATCTCTTTCTTCAGTTCAACTTCACTTTTATCCCATCAAACTTTCCATCCTCTATTTCTCCCGATCATCTTCACTTTTATTCCATCAAACTTTCTATCCTCTATTTCTCCCGATCATCTTCACTTTTATTCCATCAAACTTTCTATCCTCTATTTCTCCCGATCATCTT
>Ga0123342_1000424_pt1 | contig 66139 bp, 26 predicted proteins | sample Turbeawhitnodule_FD_89960 | JGI IMG/M metagenome (GOLD analysis project Ga0123342, IMG submission 89960) | Root nodule microbial communities of legume samples collected from Mexico - Turtle bean Mexico white nodule | ecosystem: Host-associated > Plants > Roots > Nodule | place: Mexico: Nepantla... | reverse complement strand
GTGTAACCACGTTCTGGATTAAATTAGATTTATTCGACATAAACCACTCGTTCGTCCGGCTAGAGGTCATGGAAGGACGAAGAGTCGTATAAGACGCAGGGTTTTGTGATGATTTTACCATGAGTATCCTGCGGTCGTCCGGTGCGGACCGGTACAGATTGGAACAATGAAGAAGGCAAAAAAGATATTCATGAAGTGGGGTAACATGTTATAGGCCTAATAATCATATTGTTATGGAATGCAAAAGTCCAAATAGCACAAAGTGATGATGGGGAGCCAAAAAATAATTGCATGAATGAGAACAAAAATTGCAAGAAGTGCAAATTAGACCAAATCCATCTTCTGAAGATTGATGTGCAACGACAAAAAATGGTGCATCGTAGGTGGGAATTGGAAAGTGGGTGGTGCCACCTAAATCAACCATATCATTTTCTAAAGTCCAAATCATGTAAGATAACTTACTCATCATATTATGCAATTCTTACATCAACCAAACTCCAAAACCTTTTCAGAAAATAAGAGGAAATTATGGCTTAAAAAGCTAAATAAAACGAGGAGAAGATACTTTTGGCTAAATAAAGGTGTAATTATTTATAAAAGATAGAGATGGAAGAGTATACGTGAAATTTATATGAAAATCTTGTATATATAGTTTCTAATCCGATGGTAATGTATTAACTTAGACGAACTATACATGTTTGATAACAATATTAGGAAAAAAAACGATGTGATGAGAATAACACTAGATATAACAGGATTAAATGTTTTGGTATGGATAACAAATTATCTATAATAGGATTCAACTATCTCTGAAATACTCCCATTTATTAAATCTTTACTTGCTAATAAAAAAATTTGCTTATAAAGCTAAGTTTCTCCATCTCTATTTCTTTTATCGGTAAGAAAAAATAAATAAATATGGATCATTTAGGGATGACTCAACTCTTATACAAAACAAACAAAACAAAAAGAATTAAAATCACACACCCTTACTTGTCTCAAGCACCCAGAAAAAAAACCTGCTACTTGTCTCAAGCACCCAGAAAAAAAACCTGTTATGATAAGGTAATATTCTAAAAAACTCATGACAACCAATTAAACCCGCACAAGACATAAGTCGAAGAGAAAATACATATCTAACATCAAAATTCTAAACAACCACCAAAATATCGAGTATTGAATATAGGAAAAAACTCTTTTACTGTTAACTTCACATCTAATTTCACCACAAAATCAGATGAATATAAAAAAAAACCCTTTATATCTATCTCTTTCATCAATCTATTTAGCACTCTTTTTTCTTTCTGAATTGTCCACACGGATTTTAGATTGCTTGATCTCTATTCATCCTCATCGATGTTCATTTTCTTTTTTGTTATCTGGGTTGTGGAGCTTTAATGTTATGTGCCTGTATTACTTTTATGTTCTTGACATGGTCGTATTCATGGTGTAAAGTTTTTCCAATTTGGGAATGACAATGATGGCAAGAGACCACTTTGAAAACAAATTTCAATCACATCAACGACACACTTTATTAGTGGTCTTCTCTTCCCTCTCCTCTCCTCTCCAAGTACCACCACACATCATTAACCATGGCTATGGCTATGCCACCAACCACTTCAAGCTAAATGTCTCAACCTTCATATCACTTTCATAACTTCTTTCTTTTTTTCACACCAATATTCACCAGTAAAAAGTAGCCCTAGATTACATTACTTCTTAGAGCCAAACCTATCCACCCCACAATAGTATATATATGTACACCAAGATAACATCTAAGGTTTCTACCTAGTTACAAGGACAACTCATGCTTAATATCACCAAAATTATAAAATAGTAGTGTATAGGTTAATCACAAAGTATAATAATTAATTGATGCTTAAAAATGTATCTTTTTTTTTCTCATGATATGTATGCAAAACCATTGAAATTCATTATATGCTTTACAATATCAATAACTTACTTACTTTTAATGCATTAATAGGTGTTCCTATAGATCTATTTTTTTTTTCTTACTTCTTAACTAGTTATTAAAACCTAACAATTAATTTATTTTATTGGTAGAAAGGTTATGTCAATTAAAAGTAAAAGTAGGGTTAAATGTGTTTTTTGTGCATCAATTATAATGCAAAATTGATTTTTGTTTATGTTCTAAATTTAGATCTATTTGGTACTCGTAGTAGTAAATTATTGAAATTAATCTTTATCAGTGTTTCTTTTACATAACAAACGAATTTACAGTGTTGATTATATAATAATATTATAACATCACGTCACTTGTGAGTTAACATGTAATATTTTAACATTCTAGTCCACAATAAAAATTTATTTGCTACTTAAAAAAATTGTAAATGACCAATTCCAATAGTTTTCTTACTATAAGTATCCAAAATATCTAATATTTGGGTTAGGAACGAAATCAATTTCATATGAAATTATAGGAACAAAAACATATTTAACCCTTAACATTATCTTAAGTAAATTATAAAATAAGTCTCGTTTTATTACATGAAATTGATAAAATTATAAAAAAAAAATAGTAAAGATTTACTCACATGAAGTACTTTTTTCTTTTTTTGTCTGAATGGTTCTAGAGAGTTCCTAACCCGGAGGAAATAAGTTTCATGATGATGTATCAATAAAAATGCACTTTAAAAAAACTTTAATAAGCAAATTACTTCTATGCTACAAAATAAATATGAGTTATTTTTAATTTGAATTTTAAAAAATATATATTTATCAGCGTAGAGAAAGTTATTCATAATGCGGAAACATAGAGCTGCCAATAATTATAATTTTATTAAACTAATATATGAAGTATATTTGAATTTTTTTTTAAAAACATTATTTAAAGGATAAAATAGTAAGGAATTGAGTTTTTTTTGTTTGTTTTTGTTTTCAAATTGAAACTTCTCTAGAATTTTAATTTAAAATATATTATATTTTAATATTGCAAAGGATTAAATTGGAAAACGAAAATAAAGAGAATCTCTTTATATATGTTGTTATGGATAAATAATTGTCTGTTTGAAAATAACTTTTTTAATTTTAAATAATTAATACGTGTGGAACCTATAAAGTAATATTTTGTTTTGTTTTAAACAACTTCTATTACAAGTTTTCATTGGAAATATTAAAAAAAATGTTAAATTGGAGAAAAAAAAAAGTTGTTAAAAGAAAAATTGAAGATTAATGTGAACAAATAATTGAGGCCGACAAAAGAGCAAATCGTACAGCTACTGGTGGCCTCTCAATGTCAAGTTTGTTGTGTTCCCAATTCTAGTTTTCAACAATTCTCAAACCTTTTTAAAAAAATAAAAAATAAATTAACCAAACCAAATCATTTTACAAAATATAGGTTTACTATAACTAAATTAATTAATATAACTAAACTAATTAATATAACTAAATTAATTAATGTTTCGACTTCAAAGTTAAAGAGATAATGTCGTCATGGTTTTATTCTTAAAAAGTGTTTTAATAGATTAAAAAAATATTTAAATTATCATTGATCTTTAAACAATATGAAATTATATATTGATCATAATTTTATAAATTTATTTAATTATTTTTGAGTTTAGTTAAATTATCTATTCTTCATTCATTTATAGTTTTACATATATTTAAACAAGTTTCTTAGTAATATTTTTTAAGAAAATTGTTCATAAATTAAAATTAACCTACGTATAAAGAACTAGATTTTTATTTATTTATTTATTGAACAGGCTTCAATTGGGTTGAAAAATTGATCTGGTTAATTTTTTTTACATATATATATGCAATATAAATCTAAAACAAAAAGTAGTATTTTGGTATTGTTACAAGAGTCGTCACTGTTCAAATATTCTCTACTAAAAATGTAGATTGGTTGGTTGACCTATTTGCATATTAGGTTAATATTCTATTTAATATATGTATATATATGTAATATTTAATTATGTAAATATTTTTTAAAGTTTGGCTTTTAAGTGAATAAATTAAAAAAAAAAGTATTGCTTTATGTATTAAATTAATCAATAATGATTGAAATTAGATTTGTAAATATACATGGTTTAAAGTACAAATTTTTTCATATATTTACATTTTTCAAATAATATTAGATAAATTTTACAATCTTTGGATTATAATTTTTTTTATTTTAATAAGTTAATTTAATATCTTACACATGTAATATAAAAATAAATTAAAAAATATAAACAGGTTGACATACCAACTTCTGACTCGCTCTATTTTATTTTTATACCAACAAATACACAATTTAAATATATCATTTTATCTCACCAAATTAATAAGTAGTGAATAAAATAAATCCACTTATGTTTTAAAAATTGAGGGAAATATTCAATAATTTATTATTATATCTTTTCGAAATAAGAGTTTTATTTTGTGTTTTGGACCTAAGCAAATATATATATATATATATATATATATATATATATAAATGTTATAATTGTTTGTATTATGCATGTGGTGTCGGTGGAAAAAGCTTAAAGCCTCGAATTTTCCATTTCTTCTCTCCGCGTGCTCAAATTCTTTTCTTTTATTTTTCTTTGTTTCTTAATTGAATTTGAACAAAAGTTAGAAGAAGAACCACGTTGTGATTCTCATTGTCTCATATTTATTTAGTTATAAAATATAACTATTTATGCATAGTTTCGATGACATTAGAAGATTTTTTTTTAATTTTTTTCAATTTATTTTTGGTTCATATTTTTTTCAACTCACCTTTGATTTATATAGTTATGTGAATGGACACTTTGGTTTATATGAAATAGTAGTTTTGATTCATCACTTATATATTACACAACTATTATTAAAAAAATATTAATATACTTATCGAGATAATTGTGATAAATTTATTATTAAACATTATTATTAATATTTTATATAAATAAATAAATAATTATGAGGATTTAAAGTTTACATTCAAATGTTTCACATTGTCGCAAAGGAGAGGAATGTTTGAAATAAAATGCTAAAGAATAAAATTGGTATTTCGAAACTTATGGAGGTGCTGGTAGAAAAATAAGGGTACATAAAACAAAAGCCTACCAAAATAGCAAAACCCTAAAAATGGGATATTGGGCCATTAAGCCCAATACTTTAAAGGAATGTAACTGAAACAGAATGGGCAATTGCTTCCTGCACCCGATCAGTTGTGACTGACACCCGATACACTTTTAAAAATCCTAAAATGCCCTTGTCTTCTTCATTTACGGATAAAAATATCCAGAACTGCTCGTTGCTTACGGATAAAAATATCCGGAACTGATCGTTACTTACGGATAAAAATATCCGGAAGCCACAGTTGTGCCTACGGATAAAAATATTCGGACCCAACTATATTCCAGATAAAAATATCCGTAAGTCAAAACAAACTTACGGATAAAATTATCCGGACCCCAAACTCCCTTACGGATAAAAATATCCGCACCTCAAAAGTCACTTGCGGATAAAAATATCCGCAACTCTCACTCACTTATGGATAAAAATATCCGGAAGCATGACGTACCTTCGAATCTGGTGCTCTGCCTGCGATAATGGAGGTCACGGTGGGTGCAGAAGAATGGAGAAGAACGTCGCTCACGGTGGTTGGACAATAAGCTTGCTCACGGTGGCTGCACAACACGGTGGCTTACGGTGGCTCGGTGGCTGCGGCAGGCACAATGGAATGGAAGAACAGAAGAATAGGGTTGGTGCAGGTCATTGGATGCATATCACAATTATAGTTTTCAGGATTTCATTAAGGGTATATTCGTCTTTTACTATTAAATGATTGGATGCAGTTAGAATGTGTTAGGTGCAGGGAGAATGTGCCAACAGAATGTCCTAAGATGTTGACCCAATTAAAATGGAAAATGCTTGACTAAATTAGAGGCATTAAAAGAGTTTTGTTGGCAAAAAAAAAAACTCTCTAAGCATTAACCTATTTTTTAATAATTACACATCAATTATACTTTTAATGGAATAAATTATACTTTTGATTTTTGTAAGTTAGGATATATTTGAACAAACTTCTTCATAAACAATTTTAAGGGGAGAATAAAAAAGAAATGAAATTGACTTGTGTATAAGCTAAATTTAGTTTATAAACAAATTAAAAATAAAAATTTAGAGAGGTTATATGATAGAATATGCACTTTTAACGTAGGTAAAAACTAATTTTAACTAATAGATCAGTTAATTTTAATTTTTCTTAGTTTTTCTCCTAAAAGTTCTTATCAAGGAGTCATCCAAACATGCCCTTAATGTTTTTATCCTATAATTTTTTTATTAGGAGTGGTGTGTGATTTTCAATAAAGATGACATTTTAGCTTCAATTTGATGTAAATGGACCTAAGCACCAACCACACTCAAAACGGTAAAAAAAATGCTAAAAGAAAGAAAAACCAAATCCTTAAATCTATTTTAAAAAATAACTAAAGGACATTTTCGTTATTTCACGTAACTTGATATAGTGCAGGTTGAAAAAATATAGGGTAGGAAGCACAGGCCCAGTTGGATTGCACTCTATAATTAGAGGCCCAAGAACAACTAGGCCTGTTCGAATTGGGCCAATGGGCTTGACGGTTCTTGCTCTGCCAGACTTTTAAAATGTTGGTCTGAAAAGGAATATTTCACTGATCTAATTAACTCCATGAAACAAAAATAATTTTTAATAATTATATTTTTCTTAGGATTTTACATTTTAATTATTTTATGATTATTTTTAATTAAGACTAAGTTTGCTTACCTTATTTGAATTATCCTTTGAAGACATTTTAGTTTTCTGGATGTCTAAAATTTAAAACAACCAAAATTATCAAGGGGGCTTGAGTTTAGTAAAAAAAAGACTAATATATATTTCACAATATTAATTAAACAAGTTTCATATTTATGAATCCACATTTAATGTAAAAAATATACAATAAATATTTAATCCCAAAAACAATTCAACTACTGCATTAAATATATAGTTGAAATTACAATAAATTTTAATCCCAAAAACAATTAAAATCTTTAAAATTAATCTTTATATCTTTTTTCTCTATGGATAAACTTAAAATAAATAAAAAACAAAGCTCATTTGAATTTTCAATATTCTTAATTATACCTTTTGCTTGAAAAAATAAAATAAAATCTTCACAAAAAATAAGATTAAGCTTTTTTTAGAGAAATAAAATAAAAGTAAATTAACGTTTTCACATAGGACAAGCATAACTAAATTAAACTATAATCGAATAAGATAAATAAAAGAATCCAAATCAGTGTCAGAAATATAGTATACAAGATTGACCTTTAACAATACCATACATCATCATTATTAGAATACAACAAAAAAATTAGTTTAATTAGGGATAACACAAAATATTTTTATATTACTATGCAATAATAAATTATCCACTATAACACTTGATTATTATTTTTATCCTCTACAAAAAGTTTATACTAATTTTAAAACAAAGTTATAAAGTAAATAATATTAATAACCAGTAACGTAATTTTGTTTATACTGCCAATACAAAAATTTTAAACTCCTGAAAAATTCAAATAAAAGAAACACCTTAATTTTGTGTTATCTTATAAAAATTAGACTAAGGGAAGACACAATTTCTTTCAAGATCCAATAATACAATTAATCTTATCCATTAATTACAATTGATATGCTTATTTATGAATAAAGCAAATTCAAATCACAACAATAATGGTGATACATAAACCTGAATTAAATCTAGGGTTAAATATGGTTTTGGGTAATCTAACACAACATTTAATTCAAATCACAACAATAACAGTGACAGGTAATTAAATATAAGATTAAATATATTTTTTCATAATATAATATAATATTAATTTTTTTCTTGGATTAAACTTTACACCATTTTAAAATATTTTTAAAATGAAAATAATTAAAATAAATATCTCAATTAATTTGAGGTTTTACTTCATTAATATTTTAAAATTAATAACAATTTCACAATCAAAACAATAACAAATTTTGAAAAAAATTAACAAACTTTAAAAGTAATTAACAATAATTTTACATACAAAATAATCAATTTCAATTATTTCCATAAAATTACATACCTAAAGTTTGAACAAAAATAAATCAATTTCCTATTATATACTACGAAACAAGACGAAAAACATTAACCCATATTTAACCCTTAAATTTATAAAAAAATAAATTTTATACTAGAAAAAAATATTAGCTTGCCTAAAGAATAAAGAATGAATAAATTACTAAAATATCTGAATTAGTGTTAGGAAAAGAGTTAGATATCGAGCAAATAAATGATTAAGAAAAGATGATGTATAACAGGTTGTTCTTATCATATCCAGCAAGTAAAGCATTAAAAAAATTGCATAACAAAATGTGTCTCAATCCAAAAGATGCAATTTTGTTTTCCTCTTAATTCCTTCATCCTTTACTGTGTCCCCACTGCACTCTGCAACCACCGCCAAGTTCTTCTTCAACTTCAAACTTCAAACTACGATCTCACTCACTCACACCTCTTTTTCTATTTTTTCTCTCTTTCTTCAATTCTCCCACTGGCCCACGCACCTATCTTCAAAGTCAAGCAAGAATAACGCACACAAAGGGCCAAACGAACCAAACTTCTCAACACCATTTTCTCTGAAACCCAAGCAGAAAAACCAAGGTTCCACTTTCACCAGCCTCAAAAAGCTTCGAACTTGCGCCACCCCATATCAAGATCCTTCCAATTCCTTATCTGGGTCACCGGCAATGTCCGCAAAGAGACACCACCAGAGCGCCATGCCGGTGCACCCAATTCAGGACCTTCCCGGAGCTCCGTTTGGCGACCCGGCTCCGTATTTCTCAGAATCGGAGCTCCGGGAGACGGCGTACGAGATCCTAGTCGCCGCGTGCCGGAGTTCGGGGCCGAAGCCGCTGACGTTCATATCGCAGTCGGAGAGGGGGGATCGGGATAGGGCGGCGCCGGCGCCGTCGTTGCACCGGTCGCTGACTTCGACTGCGGCGAGCAAGGTGAAGAGGGCTCTGGGGCTCAAAACGTCGTCGTCGAAGGGGAGCAAGCGCGCGGGGACGACGGGGGAGTTGGTGAGAATGCAGATGAGGATTTCTGAGCAGAGTGATACCAGAATTCGAAGAGCACTGCTCAGAATTGCTGCAGGCCAGGTTTTGAATTTAGTTTTTGAGTTTAATTTTGCATCAACTTTAAATTATCCATCAATCTGAATTCATGTTTGGAATGAGTTTTCAAGTGGTTATTGTCATCCAATTAATTGCTCTAACATTGAAGAAGCTAATTTTTGAATAAAGCTTCTGGGCCATTCTACACCTCAAGTAACAAGTGACACCTCAAGTAATCTGACTAGACCAAAATTCAAGTAACCACAATCATAGACCAAAATTCATATGTTTAACAACTTTAAAATTGAAGAAGCTATTAAGAGTTATGGAATTGTTGTTTTATTATGAGGGAGAAGTGGGTGGAGTGTGTGATTTCAAATTTTTTAAGGTTGGATTGAAGGGTTTAATTTGGACTTTTAAATTGATTTTTGCTCAAGTGGGTGCTTGCCTTGCAGTGGAAGTTTTGTTCATCTTTATCTTGTTCAGGTTTTAATGAGTGAATGATACTTAGTTTGACTTGATTTGACTACCGGAGTGTGTTGATTGGATGAAATGTTCTACTTAGGCTTTAAGCAAGAACACAAGTAATCATTGTTTGCTTTTGATAGCTTTGTGACTTGCGCTAAACTTGATGACAAAGATGCAGCACAAATATGTTATGACAATATGATTATTCTAAAAGTAGATATGATGTGTACGTGTAAGATACCGTACCAGATACAATTACCCTAAAAATATATACAAGGAGATGTGTATAATATACTTGTCTAAATGAGTATAAAAACTCATAAAACCTAATCAATTTTGTAAATCTAAATTAAGAGCTTTCTTATTGAACATTCCTAAAACAAAAGAAATTATAAATCATTGTCATCATAAATACAGTCTACAAATAGGAATCATATCAATCTAATTTCTTTCTGGAAATCATTTATGAAGAGTTTTCATTGGTTCATCAAGGACAGGGCTTCTATGTTCTGTACTAAGAAGTTGAATTGAATGCTTGTAACTTTATTTAAAGGCTTGGATACTTCCTAGATATGTATTGGTGAAATATATGAGACTATTAGAAACAAATATGTGAAACAAATAGAAGTATTGGTGACTCATAGATTGTTGCTCATTATGGGTGGCAACAATGCTTGATGCATTCTATCTTCAATGTTTAATATGACTTTCCTTAGTGCTTATTGGTAAGAAGAGAATATAATTCCATATAACATGCTCCCAAAAAGTGTTGATTTGATTAAAAGTCATTTCTTGTGCTGATTTGGCTTGCAAGGTCTTGTTCATAAGTATTAAAAAGTAAACTTTAAGTTTAACTCAATTTCATAAAATCATCTTAGTATGGTAAGATTTGTACCCACCTATATATTATAACGTAATCATATCACTAGACAATGTAGGATCTCCAATATGTACTTTATTAACATGTCAGATAACTAATTGATGAGATTAATCATGATTTCGAGTTGCTGATCACTGGGCTGCTGCTTTTCTTCAAAAATGAAATGTGGCTGCTACCCACATCAAAGTCACTTCACCACCCACTGTTGAAGTAATTAAACCACAACACAGTTACAAACACAACTGCAACTGTAATTTAAAACTAGATGAAGATAGACATGAATCTAATAAACATCAGCTATTATTGATTGTATATAGTATTATGTAACTGTATATAACTTCTGTTTATTGTTTGTTTGGTGACCATTAAGTGCGATATACTTCCTAGTGTTACAGAAGGGTTAATTTCACTTAATTTATTTCTCTGTAGTTGCATGGAAATATGTGGATCAAAATGTACAGTTTGAACATGGCATTATGGTTCGATGTATCTGTTTAATTACAGTAATAACTTACTATTTGGTGTTTATTCATGAAATAGCTTGGAAGACGCATGGAGACAGTTGTTCTTCCTCTAGAGCTAATCCAGTTGTTTAGGAGTTCTGATTTTCCCAGTCAACAAGAGTATGAGGTTTGGCTGAGGAGAAATTTGAAGGTTCTTGAAGTGGGACTTCTCTTGCATCCTTATCTTCCCTTGGATAAATCAGACCCTGCTGCACAGAGCCTCCGGCAAATAACCCAAAGAGCACTTGAGAAATCCATGGATATTGGAAAGAACGGTGAATCAATACAAACCTTTCGGACTGCTGTATTGTCTCTTGCTTGCAGATCACCTGCTGGGTCTATTTCTGAGACATGCCACTGGGCTGATGGTTTTCCACTGAACCTTTGGATCTACCAAACTCTTTTGGAAGCATGTTTTGATCTTCATGCAGAATCTTCTGTTATAGAAGAGGTTGATGAGGTCTTAGAACTCATTAAGAAGACCTGGGTTATGCTTGGAATTAATGAGACGCTGCATAATATTTGTTTCTCATGGGTCTTGTTTCAAATGTATGTTGTGACTGGCCAAGTGGAGAATGATCTTCTGTTTGCATCTAGTAATTTATTGGCAGAAGTTGGGAAAGATAGTGGGTGCTCAAAAGATCCTCTTTGCTCTAAAATTTTGAGGAACACGTTGAGTTTGATATTAAGTTGGGCAGAGAAAAGGCTCCTTGCATACCATGATACTTTCAATGATGGTAATATTGAATCAATGGAAAGTGTAGTTTCCCTTGCAGTATTATCAGCAAAGATATTAGAAGATTTCTCTCATGACTACAATCGGAAGAAGAAGAAAGAAGATGATGTGGAGTACACTAGAGTTGATAATTATATTAGATCATCTTTGCATGCTGTTTTCATTCAGGCAAGTTCTCTCATTTATTCATGCTCCATTAAATATGAACACTTTCTTTCGGATGGTACAGACGTATGACAAATTATGACATGTTTGTATATAAGGTTTACTTTTGATACCACTGACTGAAACTGGATAAAACCAGCTGTTTTTCTCTATTACAGTATCGAGTTCTAGAAATACTTTTTTTCCTCAACTCTTCCTCATGTCTAGAAAGTTGGTATTAGTTCTTTTTATGCTTTGCAAGAGCGTACCACTTGTGCAAGGATAATTTATAAGCTTAAACTTCTTTCTACTCCTGCTATGTGGTGCCATCAGTACGACCTAACTTTTTTTAATCTCCTTTAAGGCAGAAATTGGAGAAACTGGACCCCAGCAAGCATCCATCAAGAAAACAGAATAAAGTCTTTCCCATTCTTTCTATCCTCGCTCGAGATATTACTGAACTGGCTTTTAATGAGAAAGCAATATTTAGTCCTAAACTGAAGAGATGGCATCCTCATGCTGCTGGTGTTGCCATTGCTACCCTTCATGTGTGTTATGGAAATGAGTTGAAGAAGTATGTTAAGGGTGTTAATGAGTTGACACCTGATGCAATAGAAGTGCTGATAGCTGCAGACAAATTGGAGAAAGATCTGGTCCAGATAGCAGTGGCCGATTCCGTTGACAGTGAAGATGGTGGAAAATCCATTATAAGGGAGATGCAACCTTATGAAGCTGAAGCTGTAATTGCTACTCTGGTTAAGTCATGGATAAAGATCAGAGTAGATAGATTGGGGGAGTGGGTTGACCGAAATATACAACAAGAGGTTGTTACTCTTAATCTAATCAAGTGAACATAAAATTTATTCTTTTATCAAGCAGAGTGTTTCTCCTTCCATTTAATTTTTAAGAGGATATTTTGGTGATGTTGGTGCACCCTTAAAACTAGTAATATAATTTTTAACTTCACCTTTGCTTCCCATAGGTATGGAATCCACAGGCAAATAAAGAGGGCTTTGCGCCTTCTGCTATTGAAGTTCTACGAATCATAGATGATACTCTGGAGGCTTTCTTTCTGTTGCCTATACCCATGCATGCTGATTTGCTTCCTGAACTGATGTCTGGTCTTGACAAGTCCCTCCAACAGTACATTTTGAAAGCCAAATCTGGCTGTGGTAAACATGTATTGCATAACATTTATTTTACTGAGGAGTCCATGGATATTGGATCACTGCTTTACCACAATTTCCCTTTTTTATGATCTGCAGGGAGCCGTAGCAGCTTCATCCCAACTTTGCCAGAACTGACCAGGTGTTCAACAAAATCAAAATTCAATGGTGTATTCAGGAAGAAAGAAAAGTCACAAGTGGCTCAGAGGAGGAAAGCTCATGTTGGAACCACAAATGGAAACAGTTCAGTTGATATAGCCCAGATGTCGGTTCGCATCAACACTATGCAGCGCATTCGAATGGAGGTAGGGGTTTTGGAGAAGAGGATAGTTGCCAATCTCAGCAGTTCTAAATCCGCTGCATACGATATAGCAAATGGGGTGAGCTTGAAGTTCAAGCTTTCTGCATCTGCTACTGTGGAAGGCATTCATCAACTCTGTGAATGCATAGCATACAAAATCGTTTTCCATGATCTGAGTCATGTTCTCTGGGATGAGCTATATGTTGGACAAGTTGCATCTGCCAGAATTGAGCTTTATCTTCAGGAGCTTGAGCAATACTTGGAGATCATATCGTCAACAGTGCATGATAAAGTTAGAACACGAGTAATTGTTGAACTGATGCAGGCTTCTTTTGATGGGTTCTTGCTGGTTTTGTTAGCTGGAGGTCCATCGCGCGCTTTCTCTCTGCAAGATGCCGTTCTTATAGAGGAAGATTTCAAGTTTCTGACTGGCTTGTTCTGGTCCAATGGAGATGGCTTGCCAACAGAATTGATAGAAAAGCATTCAACCACTATCAGAGGTGTTCTTCCCTTGTTTTCTGCAGATACTGGGCATATAATTCAGCAGTTCAGTGAGCTTACAATGGAAATGTATGGTTCTACAGCCAAGTCAAGGCTTCCATTGCCTCCAATGGCTGATCAATGGAGCCCCACAGAACCAAACACACTTTTGAGAGTATTGTGTAACAGGAATAATGAAGCAGCTGCTAAGTTCCTTAAGAAGAATTACAACTTGCCCACAAAGGTTTAAGTCTAACAACTGACAAGTAGCCACTCTGATATGCCACGCCTTCCACCCAATATAGATTGACTGCTTCTTCCTGCATCTCCATATGTTTTTCTCTCGCCTCCATAAATTTTTGTATTTCAAAAATATCTTTATGGAGTATTTTGGATTACGTAATCCGGATACATAATCTGGAAGTCTTTCCTAATGAGATTAACTTCCGAATTATGAAATCTGAAAGCCTTTTTTCAAATGTCTGTCTGGATTACATAATCCGGAAATCTGGAATTCTATTTTTTCTTAAACATATTTTGGAGATTACATAGTGTGTAAGCTATTTCTGAATCCAAGATTAGCTTTTTCAGATTATGTAATCCATAATATATATAATTTTTTAAAATTGCTTTTGGATTTTATAATTTTATGGAGGTGATACAAGAAGAATAAAAAGGTATTTTTTACGTTTTGTTTTGTATGGCAGTAACACAAGAACATATGGAGGCTCAGGAAGAAACAATCATATAAAATTTTAGTTTTTTTTGTGTTGTGAAATCTGGTTTGGTTTTTGAGGATATGATTGAAGTAAAGGTGGTTGCAACTCTTACTGATCAATGGTGCCATGTCATCAATAATGCTCACAGTATACGTTGTACAGGTGTGATTCTTGGCTTTGCTAATTTGTTGGCGTATTTTCAGCTCGTGTCAAAACGCAATTACTGACGGCACTGTAATACAGAGAAGTATTTATAGTTAGTTACTATTTGACTTATAATTTCGAATTGAATGTTCTATTTATTTGTGCAACACTGCAATCTCCTACCACCACCCTCCTCCAACAAACTATTTGAGCTTGATCTTGTAAATGAAACATTATTTATTTGTGCAACTTCATTAATCTTAGAAGGCATTTAATTATTTGAAGAGTAAACAATTTATGCTATTAATGTGAAAAATCAAACTCCGGACTCAGGAATGGTGACGATAACGCAATTATTGTATTTTTCAAATGCATAAAAAGTCTGCTTTAAAATACAATCATCACTTTGTTCCTTAAGAGAAACTGTTAAAAACGAGAGAAGCAGTAATGGAAGTTAACAAACTATTTTGAACGGCAAAACACTTATCTCTTTAATCCTTGTAAAGGGCAGTGGCAATTAAGTATCTTGAAAATCTTCGGTACTTATTTTTTTTCATTTAGCAAAAAATTGTATTTTTTTAACTATATTCACTATAAAAAAAAAGCACTAAAAAAAATTCTGAAAAAAAATAATTAATTATTATATTAATAAAATTAAATATTATTTTAAAAAATAAATATTATTAATATCTAAATTAATTTTTGATAAATAATTTTTAAATTGTTATCTAATTATTTTAAAATTGGTATTTAATATCAATTTAAAAATTATTTATCAATAAAAATTAATTTAGATATCAATAATTTTTTAATCTCTAAAATAGTATCTGATTTTGTTAATATATTTTATTTTTAAAATTAGTTTTTATTTAGTGATTTTCTATTTAGTAATTTTTTGTTGTGATAAAAGCCAGAAAAACATGAAATCATTTTGCTGATTGGCATTTCAATCCTAAAAATTAGATATTACAAAATTGGGTCAAAATGTGGAGTTTCAAAATTTTCATTTGGTCATTCGATACTCAAGAGTAACTAACAATGCCGGCAAAATCTCTTCCAAGGCAATTGCATTAGCTGTATACATTAAACGCACACTAAAATAAGCTTACCCCTACCCAAAGAAATGAAAAAAAATAAACTAAAAGGGATTCCTTTTTAGTTCATTTCTTTTCGAGGCAGTTTTCGAGCTTGTTTTCTGCAAAACATGAAACAAGAGACCAGTCATGGCTAGGTTAAAGGGATCTCCAACTACAAATATTAAGAAATTAAAGCACATTGAAAACAATCACACACTAACCGATTTCGACTTTTTAGTCTTTCCTCTAATCCTGTTCTTTGGTGATTTCAACTTGTATATCCGAACCATCCAATGGTGAGTTGTGAAGACCTGAATGTATTAAAAGCAATGTCTAGCATGAGTAAGACTAAGACCATAGAAGGTATAATGATTAATTCTCATCAGAATATCTGGAAGAAAATTGCCAACCAACATTTTTTAGAATACTAGTTAAGGAATGAAAAGTAGAAATTTTACAACCCCATTGGAAATCTTCCTACACTATTTTCATACTATTAAATGCATTTACTTGTTCATCTATAATTCTTAAGAGGATTCATAGGATATTATACAAGAATACAAATACCACTTTTATTAACAATATCCAAAAAAGTGTACCAAAAACCTAAGTATACGACATTTTATGTTTTTTACTAGCCCAATAAACGCCAACTAAGTAAAGCGGCAAAAAAATATAAAATGGCTAATATTTCAAAGCTAATAAGTTTATATTCCAAACCTAATTTTTTTTTGAGTATTTTATTCTTTTCAAACAGGACTTGCGAGAGACCAAATCATCACTTGGAGTCATGGGGAACAAAATAGGGTGCAAATAAAATATAGATTTGTAAAAAAAAATAGCGTGAGATAATAGAATCATATGAAAATGACAACTACAGGTAAAATAAAATATACTATCAAAATTTCAAATATTAAAGTTTATTAGTACTATAGTGGACTATCGAGGAACGATGCAAGATAACTATCCAAACAAAAATAGAGACACGCTAACAATTAACAAATCTAGACAATTACAAATATATTATTTAAGACATTGCACCATACTGGTTCTCCATATATTGTAGAACAAATACCATGGTTATTCGGTCATGAACGACTGAAAATAATTTCAGGATCATAATAGATGAAGCACACAGCAACATAAAGTTCCAAATGTAAGAATTTAAGAAATCGATAGAAACAATCTGACCTCTTCAAAATGCGTAAGTTTGAAATGTTTCTTTCCAATTTCTGTCCGCCTCACTCTGTCGAAAGCCTTACCATCTGTCTCTACAAACCTGGAGCAAAAGCAAGGCAAGGGGAGTTAGGCAGCATACCAACTGAAAACGTTAAATTTCAAAACCAATTTTACAGAAAATCTGACCTGTAATATGAAAGTTTATACATGAGACAGTTTAGCATTGTTGGTGTGGCCATGGAATCAATCCGATATTGACCATCCCTCTTGAAATTTGAAAAAAAAAAGTGTTAACACTCCTCTAAATATAAATATTACAAGTGAAGCTAGAATGTCATCTATTCTCGAAAACAAAATATCGAGGCCAGGATAAAACATTGAACAACCCATATTACTCATTTAACTTACTAAGTAATCTGGTTCCTTTATGTGAGGGAATACACCCCCTCCGATTCGAACCATCCACAGGAATTTATTGATATCATCACTGGGATAACCAACCAGTCCTGTTAATAATCATAGCATCTAATCAGAACAAGGGGACTTAGGATAACCCAATAAAGAGAAAGAAGCTGACCTCCGAAGACAACAAGGACATATTTGACATCCAGTGACTGGAAAATTTCCCAAGCTGCCTTCTCTGGAGAAGACATTGCAGTACCAACAGTAGCAATATGTGTGTTATTCCAGGTGTTATTGTCAACAATGACTGTTCGGTTAGCCATGGCAGTTGTTTGATACCCATAGTCCCACCAAGATGCCACCTACAAGAATTTTTATGAGCATGAATATTTCAACAGTAGTTAAGTGTTTTAACCAGCATTTTTCTCTTCATTTGGAGTAAGAATAATCTAAAGGTGCAAACAATTTAGGAACTTCAGCCATAAAATTTGTAATTTAGAAACAATATTTGGTTAACGCTTTAACCAACTTCTCAACAAATTTCCACTGGTTAAAAGTGGAAAAGGAATCAACATGTTCAGGGAACAATAGTTCTTACAACTTTATAAGGGATAGAGTATACCCCAAGTTAACATATAATCAGTTAAATCACCTCAAAGTCTCAATTGACTATCACCTTTTACATAATAATTTCCAACTACTGAATGACCAACTTAGTCCACCTAAGGAAACATCATCTGTCAACTTTTGTTCATTTAAATTTAAGAAGCAGAAGATTCTTTAATTTCAAAACATAATCTAAATTTCATAAATTAGCACAAAACTCAGGAAGTCGTGGAAGCTAACCAACACCGATAATTCCAGACAGTCTATTTCAGAAAGAACATCAGTAATTAACCTATATTCTGAACTCAAGAGAAAAAAATCAAGGACATAAGTTTAGCAACATGGGCATAAAAACTGCACACAAGAGACATGTATTTCAGCCGAAAAAATAACAAAATCCCATAGAACTTACTTTATCATCTACTTCTGTATTGTGACTCAGCCAAGCATATGCCTCTCTAAAATCGTCAAAAACATGAAGCCCATCGTGTGAATGTGATGTTAAAACAATAGAAGGGGCTGAATAAGCTTCTGCTGCTGCCCATACACTGTGAACCTACATTTGAGATCAAGATAGAGAGGAACTTTTTTATAACATACAGATTGCATGAAATGGCATTATTTTTCAGAAAAAAATCCTACACTTTTTAACTTGGCGTATGTTTCTAGGTATCAAAAAGGATTCCCAGGAAAGTAGGCTTCAGAATGTCACATTTTAATGTTAGGTTCACGTTTTATCTCCCCAACTTCATTAACTTGGCGTATGTTTCTAGGTATCAAAAAGGATTCCCAGGAAAGTAGGCTTCAGAATGTCACATTTTAATGTTAGGTTCACGTTTTATCTCCCCAACTTCATTATTTCATCACATATTTTTCCACTTTTATTCTTTTTTTAATTTTTGATTAAAAATATTCTTTTCTATAATTGCTAAATGTCAATCGAACATGTTCATGGGAAATAATATTCCCTGGCATAATATTTTTCGGAATGTAATACAATACCATGAATCAAGGGTTTCATTTAAGAAGTTAATTGTAAAACAATACTAAGAAAATATATTAAATAAATAAAAAGGAATCTTTATCAAATAAATAATCCACCTACTTGGCCTTCATACTCCTAGTGGAGAGAAGGCAAAAAAATATTATCAAATAAATAATCCATCTGAGGAAACTTCAAATGAATAATATTATGTTTAAGAAATTACCACATAGAAGGCCCCTAGCAACACAAGCAAGATAATAGCAATGACGGATGTTTCCAGAGGTAAAACCAAAAGCCTTTTCTTAATTTGGGACTTGCTAAGAGGCTTTTCCACAGGTTCCTTTTCCTTCTTCTTGCTCTTCTTAGAGGTTCGCTCCTTTGAAGTGTCCTCAGTTTTATCTGCCTTCACCGAATCATTTGGCACAACATTTTCAGAACTGCCTTCCCCTGCCTTGATAGTCAAAAACACAATTTGAACAAAGCAAACTAATATAACGACCAGAAGAACATGAAGTCAACCAGTGATCATTAAAAGAAATAATGCTTACACCAACCTGAGAATTATCTGATAGGCTGGGCAACTGAAACTTGATAGATCTTGTAAAAACATCAAAAGCCTGGGAGAGAGCAATCCCAGACAATATACATGCTGCTGGAGCAAGTACAAGCATCAAGCGAACCTGATATCCATCGAGATTTTCTTCAGTAAAATAATAAAAATGCAATAGAATGAAAAAACACCTCCATTATTATGCTTACCATGACTCCAGAAAAGTATACCGATGTAACAATATAAAGTACCACAAAGGAGCTTGCATCAGATAGGGGAGAGAAACATGCCTACAATAGGTAAGTACCACCATGATTTAGTCTATATTGAGTATGGAAAACAAAAAGATAAAACAATTCTTTTTATCAAAAACGAACTTACAATAATTCCAGCTGGAACCAGGAATGCCAAGACATTGATATCCATGAAGTATGAAGGCCAAGTAGGGGGCTGATGCTCACTAACACTAGCAATGATTGGAATATACTTGCTTGCATAAGTACTGTCACACAACAAATAAATTAAGTACTTAGGATTGTAGCCAAATCCTACAAAGGAAATATTTGGCAGAATGACCAAGAGAAAGGTCAAATTCAAAAGACATTTCCATGGTTACAGTACTATATTAGGTAAATTCTATGGCTATTATGAAATTGAATAACCAACAATCACCTTAATCATAGAATATCAGTTTAGGTGAAGTAAAAACATGATAATAATTTTTACAGGATTTAAATGATAATTAAGATTGAAAAACAGCTCTTACGGATCTAGCAGACTTAAACTTCTTCCACTCCATCCCTTTGTTGGGCTTGAGGCTACCAATGCTATAAGTACTGCCACCATTGCAAAGCACACAGCCCTGCAAAATAAACAAGAAAAAAAGGTACTAGTTTAATATCTTCCAGCAATGTTTTGAATAGTCAAATAAACCAATAGAAGGGACACCCACACGCCAACAGAAACAACTAGTGCCACAGCTACTTTGAACATTTTTGGGGAAAGACTTCCTTTAATATAGTACACCAGAGCCACTACATGGATGATAATGAAAACCTGCACAAGAAAAATAGGTAGGTTTCAATGCAGCTAATAAGTTGGATATAAAGAGATGGAAAGAGTAAAAATACAATAATAAATTCATTGGATGTGCTCAAAAATAAAATGTATGTGTATATAATCAGTGATAAATAATGATTAAGTCATTAGACTTGGAAAATAAATAGCATTTATATCATAATTAGATAAGAAGATTAAATTTAAAAACTAGCATGAGATTTGCAGAAGTTGGGTACTATATTAAATAATGATTAAGTTAGATTTAAAAGCTCAAATAACAAGGGTAACCAGACAGAGTAGTACCAATTGGTGACAAGATGATAGTTTAGTCACAGGTAAAGTTGATCATGTGACCTTTCTGATTTTTTGGTAAATAAAGCATGGTAACATTGTTTGGTCCATACAGGTAGGGAACAAGTTTGTGTTGTTGTATTAAAAGAAGTTTATAAATTCATTTAATTAACAAAGTATTTTACAAAGTACATTGATCCTTCATAAAAATATTTGTATTTCAGTTATCTCAACAAAGTTATCAACTTCCAAGTTCATAAGCCCATTTATACGAATACTGACACTGACTAGCTAAAGGGTTATTTAAACTCTTTCGTTGACATATTAGCACAAAACTTTTCCCTCCACAGAAACAAAAGAAAAAATAACAAAGAATATTCAGTTAAATATTTTATTATTATAGTTATTATTTTGTGAGAACAATTCCATTGAAAATAAAGCATTCACAAGAAAAGGTATGCAATAATATTGTTAGGCTCAAACATGCTCTTCGTCACATATCTTTATTGTAAGTTTGACTTAATCCAAAGACTGGGGGGGAACTGAACTCACCAGAAATGATGCAAAATGCTCTGATGTCATTACAGCATTAAACCCAACCACTGGCACCAAGGAAGCCAACAGTGTACCCAATACAACCTGCATTAAGAAAAATGTAATGTGATTCGGGAACAGGGTAGACTAATTTGAGATAGGTTCAAAATATACAAACCAGATTCAGACCAGAAATACACCTGGCTGGTAATTGTAAACATAACAGGATAAATTCACAAAATATAGTAAATATGTGTCCAAACGAACTACAAATTCTAATATAGCAAAATGCAGATTTTATGTGTAAATAAATTCTTCATTCACGTATTGGAATAAGTAAGTTGAACCTCATTGTGGAGTATTTTATCAATCTGTTAAACCATGCCTAAATAGCCAAATCACCTATCTGAGATGAGTCTTTTGTTGTTGTTTATTGTTGTTAAACCTTATCAAAACTCCCCAAAATATTATCCAAATTACAGCTTACCACATCAAGCATGACTAATGTACAATGTGCATTTCAACTATCCAATTGAAAAGGACAAATGCATTTATTTGAACTCTAAAAATAACTGAATGAATGGAAGAGCTACTTACAAGAGGTGCATATGCAATGTAGAGTCGAGAAGAATAGCGACCAGTTACAATGCACAAGAGCACATGCATAGGAATAAGATTAATGATAAAAGTGTACCCTCCCCATGAGCAAACCTGAAAGATAAGAAATGAATTTAACATAAACAAGAGGGCGCACAGCAAAGACAACCAAGATAAATAGTATTGTAAAAAGCTTACCATGTAGAAGTATGCTATGGAATTCAAAGTGGCATAAAAGAGGGACCCTGTATTGAGCGTCTAAATAATGTGTAAATCAAGTTAGAAGCTTAAATAGAAAACAATACAAAGCTTAGTGATTATTTCTAACTGCAAAGGCCACTGAACTGACTGTTCATACAGAATATTCAAATTACACATTATTGGACAATTATTATAGTGCATTGTAATAATCTGGAGGAAATTTTAGAAACCAAAGTCATTATACAAATCAATGCAAGGAAAAAGTTCCTTGCTTTGGCAGATCACCTTAATATAGAGATAGAAAGTGAAGATCAAAGCAAATATAGCAACAGCTTCATTGTCATAGCTGCCAGCCACTGATCGAGATATATATGACGGGACCTGCATACACAAGATAAATCAGGATCAATTACATGTAAGAGGGATGCCAGAGCCCAGCAAAAAAAATACCAAAACATATTACAAGAGAGCAACCGTTACAAACAGGCATCATTAATTTACAAATACACATCAACACACGTGGTTACTATTCAACCAGCATCCAACAATTTTACTAAGCATTGATTGGCTAATCATTCAAATATAGAACGTTCAATGATTGAGCCAATAACTATGATCATAACAATCATAAATAAAAATTTTAGTAGGAAAATTGGAAGACAATCTCGTCAAGTCATAAAGCTTGTTGAGAAATTCACCATAGCCAAAAGAATTGCTGCTGTCAAACCAGCCCCCGCACCCTTCACCTCCTGAAAAAAGGAAGCAGCTCAAATTAGAAAGAACATAAACAGCAAAAATATCAATGTGAAATTCGGGCATGGACAAACCTTTGTCAGAAGATAAGTTGCCCATGAAGCAAAGGCTGAGAATATAGGAGCAGTAAACACACAGACAGTTTCAACTGAGAGAGGTATGTTTAGGGAATTCAGTATCCTGAAACCAGAAGGGAATGTTAAAAACTAGATCAGATAAACTTCAAAAACCATTGCTTGAATGGATGTTTATTAGTATATAACAAATAGAAAAGGTACAGCATAAGACAACCAACATTTACAGTGTTTCAAATGCCTACCACCATAAGGTGCCTGCTGTCAAGGTCAAACCAGGATAAACAGTCCCACCAATTACACGACCAAGGGGATACCTTGAAAGGCACAGGAAACAAAGACATTATATTATATCCAGAAACATTTAACAATAAGCGGTTTAAACTAAGCAAGTATAGAGGAAAACTTGCTTCAAAACTAAAAACCATCAGCTTACCAAGTTCGGTCATCAAACCAATTCCAGAAATCATATATCCCATTCTTTGTCAAAAACTGAAACCAACAAATACATCACATCTTCTCTGAAATATTATGGCATTGAGATTAACAGAGTAAAATTGAACAAACGCCATGGCCATGAAGAAATTCCAATTTCCATTAACCAGTACGAAAGATTCCTCAGTCGCCCCAATAGAATATAGTAATATGAGCAAAACAGTTCCATTTCAAATAGTGCTTGCTCACCTGAGTGACTCTATAGTTGAAATAAGGATCAAACTCGTGAATAACACTCTCATACTTAATAACCTGTACAAAATGCATAAAAAAGTGAGGGAGAGCAAGAAAAACTCTGCCAAACAAACGGAACTAGATACCCTACTCTGATACCGCAGAAAACAGAAGAAGGCTAATACAAATAGAAATTTGAGTAAGCACTTAGTATTCAGTTCATAGAAATAGCCACACCATGTCACTACTTCTATACAATTACTTCAACAAAACATGACTGCTCCAGGCATTCAAGCTTTTGCAACCATAACCAAAGAAAAAAGAATCTAATGCATGTAATGTAGAATTTTAACTGCTCTAACCGGAAATTCAATTCAAATGCATGTGCATTTGAAATCACATAACATCTTCTCAACATTTCAGTCTAAGCATTACTCGTACACCACTGATGCAAACGTTTTCTTTTAAATCGTTGACTTATCTCCTCAGTGAACGAACAGCTCGGTCAAGTCGCAAAAACACAAAATCTAAACACTAAATCGTCACGGCTAAGTCACTAAGATTGCAAGTTATGCTCGATAATTGTTATAGACACGAAGAAAAACACGAAAGTTAAATAGAGCTGTAATCATAGCTACTGAATTTAGAAGCACACAATCACGTTGAGAAAAGGAAAACACGGAATCGAAACGTGATTTAGGTAACCAGATCTGCGGAAGAAAGAGGAATGAGGAAAATGCTTACCGAGAATAGACGGATCGAGAAGGCGAGAACGCCGATCAGGAGAAGGATAAAGAACGCGAGAACGTTGCCGAAGGCGTGCCTGACGGAGAACACGCCGTTCTGAGCATCTGAGGCCGCCATTGACGGCCAAATTGAGCTATGAAGAGAGAGAAAATGAGCGAACAAGAGACAGAGAGCGAGAGAGAGAGTCTCACTGTGACTCAGTGAGGTTTATATCTGTGGAAGTCGTTGCGGAGCCGATGGGGAAGACTAAGCTGTGTTGGGTTGCAGAGAATCAAAAGACCGTATTGGGTCTGGTTTTATGAAAATGACTGGAATATCCTTTAGGTTCTGACGTGGCGAATTTTTGTTGGGCTTGTTACAAATTTTTGCCACTCTGGATCATGTGATTGGATGTAGACTCTCTCTTCTTAGGTCTTCGCTTATGCTAATTTTTCATTCTTCTTTCAATAAAATATGAGATTATATATATATATATATTGGTTATCATTTTTCTTCTTACATCCTTGTAAAGTTTTAAAATATTTGTTTTGAAAATTCGTTCAGGAGTTAATGTTAGTAACAGTTTATATATTTTTTTCCTCCTCTAATCTACCAAAATGTCTTTCAAAAATAAATTGGTGATAAAAAACGAATAATATCTGGTGATTGATCTTATCGATATTATCTCTCGAACTTTAGGTCGAAACATTTCAAAATAACTAAAATTTCTAAAACATGATTTTGGAACATAATTTTTAAAATAGGATTTTCTTAACAAGTTTTTTTGAAACATATATATTTTATAATAAACCTTTTAAAACATTTTTCTAAAACTTATAAAATGCACTCTGAAACATATATAATATTTTTTAGAAACATTTTTATGGAACAAACTTCTAACCAAACTCACTATTTTCAGTGGAGGCAAGAGCAGCAATAGTGGAGGCATGGTGAAGAGGGAGGGTAATTTACTTCTTTTTGCTTGTGATATGGGGGTGCATTTAGTAATCATGGGAGTGCAGGAAGAACAAATAATCAGAATTTGGGAAGCACAGCCCAAGGATAAAAGGCTTACTAGCCCAATACAAAGACCAAAGAGTTTTATTTTTCATGATGCACCAACATGCATTTTGCTTACCATAACTTTATTATCGGTAGGTACTATTATGTAACCTATACCAATCGAAAAATGTTTTTCACATATACACCGTAACATTTTCTTTAATCTGGGTCTACTCATTCGGATCAGCCTTTTAAATCATCTGCATCCAAGTTTCGGCTTCTTCTTCCTGCACCTTAAGTTTTTCTTCCTACATTCCCACAATTTTAAAAATCTCAAGACTAACCTTGACTTTTTATTTGAAAAAGGGCATCGTGGTGGAGTTTGTTTGGCATTGTTCATCTTCTTCGTTCATCTCAAGCGCTGGTGGAGGGTTGTGCGGAGCAAGGTTGTGGAATGGGTTACATTGTCGAAGTGTTGTTTGGATTTTAAAGGTAATAATTAAGTTTTTTTATGAGCATTGGTGGTTATGGAGTCTTTGGGGTTACCAGAAATCGGGATCCAAAAGTGTGCTACGAATTCATATCAATCCATAAGTGAAACATGTTGTTTTCTGGATGAGGGGTGTTACGAAAGCAAATTGTTAATAAATTGTTGATTTCTTGATTGTTGAATCTGGAAGCCTAATTTCTATTACGGATTGATGGATCAAGAAGCTTACCACACTCACCAATCTGGAAAATTTACAGATTCCCCAAATAAAAAACTTTACGAATTTTCCAATCCAGAATGCAAAAAAAATAACGCAGATTCCCAATTCCGTAAAACTACCGAATTGCATTGTGGGTTTTATGTGCTTTTTGGGGTTTTAAAAAAGTAATAGGAATATTTTTGTCATTACATTATGGGGGTGCAGGAAGAAAAATGTAGGGATACAGGAAGAAACTGCCCTTCTATATATGCACCATCTTTCTTATAAAAGCCTGAACCCATTTGACTGGCCCAAAATTTTTGTTACTTGCAATTTCCTTGTTTATTGGCTGCTTCTTCCTACACTTCCATACCTTTTTGTGTCATTCCCATAAGTTTTTTGTATTCTAAAAATATCATTTTTTTATATTCTAAATTACAAAATCCATAAGTCTTTTTATAGATCCATAATTAGCTTCCGGATTATGTAATCCAAAAGTCTTTTATGATTAGCTTCCGGATTACATAATCCATAAGTCTTTTCTATACATAAGATTAGTTTTTCAGATTATGTATCGGAAGCCTTTTCTTCATATGTGTGATTAGACTTTGAATCACATAATCCGGAAGTATTTTATAAATGTGAAATTGACTTCCAGATTATGTAATCCAGAATATATCTAGATTACATAATCCATAGGTTTATTTCAAATCCAAAAAAGAGTTATGGATTTTATAAATCTAAATAACACTTTCGGATCCAGAAACATCTTATGGAATATGTATGGAGGTGCCACAAAAAAGTGATAAAACGATATTTTCACATTTAATATGAGTGGCGCAAGAAGGTATGGAAAGAGTCTTGTTTATTTATAGACTAACCAGTATTTATTTTCTTTTAATAGTTAGTACCAGTTTGTTCGGCCTAACATTTCTACTATTTGTCACCTGTATCTTTAAATATACAATCACAAATGTTTTTTTATTGAGAAAAGTAAAATAAAAAATAAAAAGATATAATTTTTGCACTATGCTCAAATAAATTTTAAATATATGTATAACGACACGTGGTCCATCCAATATTTAATATGTATCTTTAAAAAAGAATAAAATCATAAAACTTTTCTCACAAACCTCATATCATATAACAAATAAGAACTTTGGAATATGACAACACGTATACTAGTTCACCACAATTTTTGGATTATCTTCATTTCTCCTCTATGTAACACTTGAGAGGATCCATTAATGGAAATCTTGATTATTATATGTTTGTGGAATAAAAAAATTCACAAAATATTTTAAACACCCTCCCTAAATTTACTATATAATGGTTAGTGTATAGGAAATAATTCAACAAAATTCCTAACAAAAATATACGTTGAATGCTATTTTCTACATAAAATAAAAAATTATTATTATATTTATTTGTACATAAGTTATTAAATATATAATTGATATTAAATATAAATAAATAAATTATTATTATTAACAAGTGAATAATATTTTTACTTATTTGTTTTTAGCCAGACAATTGTTTTCCACAAAATTTAATTTATTTTCTCTTTCACTTTTTATATTTTTTTCTTTTTATCAAACGGACATTTATAGCTATTAAAGTAACAATATATGAGGCTCAGACATGTCTCTTAAATGGTATGTCCGTGTCGGATACAAATCGTACGACATTTGTAGAACATGTATCGGTGAAATGTCTAATTAAAAAAAATATTTGTTAAATTTCTGACAATTCTAGCAAGTGTCCTATTGTACCGGTCGGCATCGAACGACCGAATGGTTTATGTCGAATAATCTAATTAAGTCCGGAACGTTGTTACAAGTGGAGTAAAGAGCAGTTATAACAACCATTGACTAAGTCGAAACACGTTCTCTAGATCACTCCCTTGGTTTTCAGGAAACCACCAAACACGACCCGGAGACCACTAAACATGTCCCTAGCGAGCAATGAACGCTCACTGGGCCCACAGGGTAGAGGCCCAAGTCAACCTACTAAAAGGGAAGGAGAGAGGGAGAAAAGGTACGTTTTTTATAAGATCAGAGAATTCTCATTTGGAGCACCATCGCTGACTTGAGCGTTGGAGTGCAATCGCAGGTACTCTCGCCGGCCGACCGAGGCACGCGAAGTGGAAAGGATACGTGAAGAATAGGACAACCCAGAGTGAAGTAGATAGTGTATCGACGTGGATTAAGATTACTTGGCCTCCAATATCCGTTCAGGTACAACTATATTTTAGAGATTATACGTATCGTATCAATGTTCATGCTACATAATAAAATTGTATCAATATCAATGTTTATGGTACATAGAATTGAACGAAGAGTAGTGATGGATGGGATCAGGACCATTTTGCCCAACAATTAAGGGCAAATATCAACCCACAGATTCATGAGCTGCTGTTAATCATAGCCACACAAACAAAACTCGTTTTCTTTCTTGTAAGTAACAATCACGTGCAAAAAATCTACATATACAAATATTATGCAGACCACATAAAATTTAGCAGGTTTTAGTACTGCAGCTTTTATGAGACTTCCTTTATGATTTTGTTTTTTTGTACTATTTTTATGCACACAAAAAATGTTTTTATTCCAACATATTAAAACTTGATTTGATTACTTTAAAAGAAGAAAAAGCATGGTCCAAAAATTACTTTAAATATTAGTCTTCCATACAAGATAAGGCAACTTTTAACAGTAATCATAACAGATAATAATCAATATATGTTGCATTTATTTCTCAAAAATCTCATTTCTCATCATAAAAAGGTTATATTTTTTGAAAAACTTACTTAATCTCTGCAAATATTAAAGTAAAAGGACTCTATGGCCATTCTTCTGGATAAGAATCACTAAAAGTCCTAATTTTCCAATAACATTTATAGAAAAACTGTGATTAATTATAATATTTTTCAATAATGTCACTGTGAATTCCATTATAAATTTGAGTAACACAGAAAACATGTTTTATTAATAACAAGAGTTTATTAAAACTCATAAACTTATTTTACACACACATCAAAACTCTCCTCTAATTATCCAAGAGAAAGCTAAAATACAGATACAGAAACAAAATACTGGTTTGAATGATAGTTACTTCAGTAACAGTAACATGCATGCAAAATGTAAATTAATTATTATTCTTCCGATACCAAAATAATCTTACATTACACTAAAAAAAATCATAAAATAAAAAATAATTTTAGAGTCAAAAAATAAATTAGAAATCATTATAAGGACTAAATAAATTTGTGATTTCTAAATTAATTTTTATTATTGTTAAATGGTTTCTAAATTGTTATCTAATTAGCAACTAAGGTTTTACTATCAAATTTAGAATCTAAATAATTGGTAATTAAAACTTTGGTACCTAATTAGATACTAATTTAAAAACTATTTCACAATAATATAAACTAATTTAGAAACCAATTTTTTTTTAGTTTCTAAATGGTCTCTAATTTAGTTAGTATTGCAACTAATTATTTTGATCTCTAAATATTGATTTCTATTTGATGATTTTCTTATAGTGTTGTTCAAATCTGATAAGGATAGTTTATATATTTCTTTCTCCTTCAAAATCTACTGAAATGACTTTTAAAAATAAAATCGTAATGGAATACGGATATTTAAAACGGATGAAACCTGCATTAATTAAACAGTAAAAGCATAACAGTATGCAGTACAAGCATAACAGTATGTGAGTGTGTCACTTAGTTGTGGAACTTGAGTGCTGTTTCCATGTTCTTCAAACCTTCTTCAATCTTCTTAGCCATGGCATTCAACCCTTTGTCTGTGAAGGTGTTGAGATATTCAAGCTTCCACCCTTCAACTGGTTCAACTTCATAGTGCCACTGAATCTCAGTCCCTTCAGGAGTTGGCTTGAGTTTCCAAGTTGCTATGTAGGAGTGAAACCCTACATTTCCCTCCACAATGGAGTAGGTGAAAGTCCATTGAGAAGGGTCAATGGACAAGAGTTTCTGCTTGGTCCAATTCACAGTTTTCTTGGCTTCATCATCCACTGGTGTCTTGAAACCAGCACAGAAACGAACACACCCTGGTTGCCCAGAGAGGCCTTCAACAGGAATGCACAAAGGAGTGGGAAACCACTTGTTCAGGCCAAAGAAATCCTCCAAAAGTGGCCACACTTCTTCTGCTTTCACTCCTTTTACTTCTGCTATGGCCTTGCCCTTCCATTTTTCTTCTCTTCCTTGTTCAATAGACTCCATTTTTAGTGTAGTTGCAGTGACACACACAAGAAGAGTTAGAAAATATGAAGTGCTGTGAAGGTATAGCCTCATATATATAATAAGCAAAGAAAGGAAAGAGAAAAGCTTCTTTTAACACCATCAACATCACCTACGCTTAACAAACACTTACAATAATATAATAATATTTTGAATTAAAAAATAAAATAAAATATTAATTTATTGGATGATTTTAAGTATTTAAAATAATATTTAATTTAATTAATATATTTTATTATCTTTAAAATTAATTTTTATTTAATGATTTTAAATAGTAGTATAACACTTTGATAAAAATGGGTCCTAGATAAAAACATACCAAATTTTATTTGTATATAAGTTTTATCTTTACCTCACACTTGCATTTCATATCTTTAAGTGCTATGGATAATATCAATTAGAGAGATAGTGATTTTTTATTTATTTTTTTATGGGGTAGAGAGATAGTGATAATTAAGGATATGTACTAATCACGAAAATTGGACAATTCCACCAATCACTTGTATTTCTGAGATTCTGGAGAGTACTGCAAAGAGTCATCATCACACAAGAAAATATCCATGAAAATCATATACTAAATATTCTCTAAACAATTGTCACTAACCACTCTTATAATCAAATTTTCACTTCATGAGTGAGTCTATGTATTTTCACACCTTTTCAATATCTTCATTACCTACTACTAAATATATACATAAATTTGTGTTGTTGCTCCCATCTAAAACTTGAACATCCATGAATATTTTCTTAGTTGCTTTTAAAATGTCATTTTTTAATAAAAGTTTTTTATCTATATTTTTTTAATTTAAAACAACATATGGTTCAATTATACTCTTAATTTAACTAATATGGAGAAAATAATCATAAATAACACATACGTGAAAAAAGTATAATAAATAAGCAATATTTGAAGTTGTTTGACTAGTTTGAAATCTTTGTTACGCTTGGTTAAGAGTTAGTTGAGTATATTTTTTTATCCATATAGTTCACATTTTGAGCACTTTAAACTACTTGACGCGTCTACTTATATTAATCTAATTTTGAATAATGTTTGGTTCGCGTTGGTAAGTGAGATTTGGGGACGTAAGAATAATTACTTATTTAATGGAGGAGTGGTTCTGAAGTTTTCTCCTTGACACAAGTTAAAGTTTGGTCTTAGATTTCCTTAAAGGTACCATCATTGAGTTTTTCATTCTCTGATTGGTTCCTAGAATCTTTGGTATGTATGCACTCGATTATAAGTTGCTTATAGAGTGGTGGGGTTGGTCCTTGATCTTTCTATTGTCTTTAGTTGGTGTTTACGGATAGATAGTTGGCGGTATTTTTGTGTTTTTGTTTGTGTACGGGGAGAGGTGCATTTGCCTCTTTTGCTTGGTATGAGGGTTGGATCACCCTTAAAGTAGACCATATTTATTTATTTATTTTGTCGATAAAAAAATATTGCTTGATTTGAAAAATCATTAACATTAAAATGATAATAATAATTTGATTTAAAAATTGATTATATCCTATTTACATTTAGACTCATATACATAATGAATTAAACTTAGTGCATTACAAAATTGATAGATTGTAACCTATCATCTACCTTGCATATTGAATGCAATTATAGAAATCTTGTGATTGTTCAAGAAACATAGTCAATCTCACTTTGCTTCTGAATCATTGCCTTTCGGAATGGAAAGATGAGTTTGTGATTCAGAACCACATTTCCTTGCATATCATCGCATTTCGCTTTAAACAATGCATGTGAGCACCTTCCAATATGCAAACAAGATATACCACTTTTCAACAAACACAACCTAAATTATTAAGAGATAAGTACTTACATTATTTAAGTGAGGATCTCAATAATATTCCTGAGAAGATTAGACCAAATTCCAACTAATTTTAGAATCCAAAATAATTAGTTACTATTGAATTAAATTAGAGATCATTTTCAACTAATTTTAGAATCCAAAATAATTAGTTACTATTGAATTAAATTAGAGATCATTTTAGAGACTAAAAAAATTATTGATATCTAGAGTAGTTTCTATTATTAATAAAAATTTATAAAGTAGTTTTTAAATTGGTAACTAAGCCTTAACTATCAAGATTTTAGCTACTAATATTTTAGATTATAAATTAATATCTAAAAGACTAATTGAGACCAATTTAGAATATAAAATATTAGTAGATAAAATACTGGTAACTAATTTATATATCAATTTAGAAACCATTTTATAAATTTTTATTAATAATAGAAATCACTTTAGATACAAATAATTTTTTAGTCTTTAAAATATATCTTATTTAGTTAATTATATGAGTTGATTTATTATTTGCAACTCATATATCTAAATCTTTGATTACCTATTAACTATTTTTGATATATTGACTTGAAAAATCCAACCTTAATAATTAAATTAAATCGTGAGTAATATGTGTATTAATATATAAAAAAGTTATTAAAAAAGCTTAATTATTTAGTATGTTTAATTTATTTAACTTTTTTTAATATCTTTTGTTTTGTACCATAATAAGAAAAAATGTTATTACTAAAATAAATAATAATAATAATAATAATAATAATAATAAATTTCAAAAAATAAATAATTTAAAAAGATAAATTTCTATTCCATTTTTCTTTTACATTTCTTTCTTTAGTTAAATATACTTTATATACATAACCTAATTATCCTATGGCCCAAACTACAATGATTTTTTGTCCTTTAAGTTGGAACCCACCCCTCCAATAATTGTAAATATTATATTTATGTGGCAGGCAAGACAATCTATTCATATAATTGAAACTTTATCAAATAAAATCATGCATAAACACATGGTAGTTTTGCTTGATTATTTTTAACTTCACTTTATTATGAAATGAAATAAAGAAGTTTATATCTCCAACTCCCAACATGTTTTGATATCTACAGTGTAATTAGCTAGTGGAAGTGGGTATTTGTAGCAATTTTCAAAAGCTCTTTTCAACCTTAATCCTTGCTAAAATAATCCAAAAATTCCACCACATTGTGTGTGCCACTTACCAACAAGTCATGAGACCCACCAATTCACAAAATTGCAAATGCAGCCAAACTTGATCAAATGTTGGGGTGGCGGCCGTTTTGAACCTATACCTACCGTCAAAAATGGAATGGGACAGGTTGATTCATTAAGATTATCCGGATTAAAATTGGTAACTCGTTTTGTCATACGAGTTAGTGAGATTGTATGTGACATTTATTAATAAGTTATCAGACCTATCAATACATAAATTTGCAAAGGAAGCTAGATTTGATCAAATGTACGGGTGACTGGTCAAACTCACCCAATATTCACTGATCCGTCAAAAGCGGAGTGAGACAGATTGTCTGTCAAAGTTATATAATTGAAATTAGTATTTCATTTTATCATATGGTGGGTTGATGAACTGATCTATTATTTTTCAAAAAATATAATTTTTAAAAATTTTTTTGTCTTTGATATAATTTTTTGGACAATAAAAAATAAAGAAAAACAACAAAATTGAATAAAACTTTAATATTTTAATAAAAAGTGTTTAACGTTTAAAAAAATAAAATAAATATTTATAATCATTTAATTAATCAAATAAATATAAATAAAATTTTATATAAAAAATAAAGAAAAGTGGATTGACAAACTAAACCGTCCTTAACTTGCTGGATTCACTAATTAGACCGATCAAATTGATATAAACTGACAAATTCTTCAAAAAGTTGATACAAGAACAAGTACAATTTGTCATTCCTAATCAAATGCAATTGAGAAAAATGAAACTAAAGACGACTTCACTTATGCATACCACTGAGGGAAAATTTTTGAAAAACACCCACTTCAGAGGTTGTCAGAAACATGTTTTCTTGGCCACGATTCTTGGAATGTGTGGTCGTTAAGAAATGAAAAAAAAAATTAAACATAGTGAAAATAAATTATTTGATTCAAGAAAAGTAAGAAAAAATATATTTTTATTGTAATAAAAAATATATAAAAACTTATAATTAGTTATAAAAACTTTATATTTAATTATTTTTTTATTTTTTTCACAATATGTGAATAAATTCTAGGATGTAACACAACCTTTGTTTTCTTCATTATTCTTCTTATCTTTTACACGACTTTCAGTTTTCTTCCTTTTTCAGTCCACTCATTCAAACCTCGTGACCAGTAAAAGGGTGAAAATGACTTCTCATTCATGGATGCACTCTGGATCTCACCTTTTAAGAGTGTTGTTTTGTGTCTTTTCCTTTTCAAATAATTCTGTAGTGGTTTATGAGAAATGGTAGGGTAAGTATAGGATAAAATAGAGTTTTGTTCAAATGTAAATTTTTCATTGTTTTGTACGTGCAATTTTTTTATGGGCAACTTGTATATGCAATTATAAGAAAGAAAGTGATTATTTTATAGATTAATTGAAATATTTTATGATAAAATATTATTTAAATAAAGAGTTATTTTATGATCGGATTCAAACGACAGGTGGAAGTCTCAATATCCTGTTAGAACTGACCAACACAATCAGATTCATTAAGTCTTACAAGAGATTAACAAGATCAAACAGTGATTCAGCATTATGTAATACACTTTTAATGATGATTCAAAATTATAATCTAACTCAATAACAAAGGGTTCATGATAATCATATAAATAGTCGCATATGTCGAGAAAAAGGTACGTCATCATCACACATTAATTACATCAAGCACAGCATCGGAGTGTCTTTTAAAAGTATCATCCGAACTTGAACTTTACAAGGACGAAGAGGATAAGAACGAAGGGAGAGTTGTGAGGTTATTTCAAGAAGAAATGAGGTAGAAGCAAACCGACCGACTGACCGAGGAGGAAGGTAATCGTTCTCTCATTTAATCCGATTGAGAATAGTTATAAAAAAATAAAATGTAAATTTTAAGAAAATAATCGACTTATTTAAAATTAGAAAAAAATTAAAACTTTAGTTAAAAATTAATATTTTTTTTATACTTTTAGATTCAGTGTATTCATTTCATATTCTTTCTTTAATTCTTCTTTTGTTTTAGATTTTTGACTTGATTGAGACTAAAAATCATTGAAATGATTTATTTTTAGTGAATGTTGATTTGAATTTTTTATTTTATTTTGTTAAGAGCTATTTTTTTGTTTAGATTATATGATTGGTTTATTACTATTATTGTATATCATTATTACTTTTCGTTCGATATTAATTAAAGTTTTTTCAACTAATATTAGAAAGGTTATTTAGGTTATTTTTTATGAATATGTACTAATTTTTGCTTATTGATGACTATTATAATTAAAAATTATTTATTAGTATATTATTAAAGTTAAGTAAATACCACTTTAAAAATATAGTTACTAAAGTTTAGATGTCTGTTTAAAAATTATTTATTAATGATAAAAAATATTTTCAAAAATAATATCTAATTTATTTATTATAATAATTATTTATTTTTTGTTTTTATTTAATATTTTTTATAGTGTTAGTTAAAACCAATTTAACTTAAAGAAACGGATAAAATAATTAATGATGTAAGGATTACGTAAAAATTTTAAATTAAAAAAGTTTAAATAAGTTGATAGTTTCATTGGTTTTCTTTAGCGTACATAGTAAATATTTTAATACTTTAAATATCTAAGAAAATAAATATTTTAATTTAATATGCTTTTATACCTGTGTTAGGTTATGATAAATGATATAAATTAAGTACATATCTGGTGAAATATGTATTATACAATTTAAACCATTAATAAATAGTATAAATTAAGTCGTTTTTTTTCTTATATGTATTAATATTATACGTCAGTGTATAATAAAAATATGAGATACACAAAATTAAAAATAAAGAATCAACTATTAAGTAATGGAAATATAAATAAATACATTTTTAAAAGCTTAACCCAAAATTATATAATATATTAATTATTAAAAAACTAATTATTTGGTAATAAAAATAAAAATCAATTATATGTTTGAAAGCTAACACTTATTTAAATTTTTAAAAAATCAAATTAAAGAAGAAGAAAAATGTTTTGAGCTCTTTATAATCTAACTTTATCTCTACTTCAAAAAATAATTGAAATGTGAACCATAAATTCAGAATAATAGGTAATAAACGTTCTAAATGTGGTCCTTAACTATGCCACGTGGGAACAAATATAATAAAACTGAAAAGGAAATCACAAGTTATAGATACCTAGTTAGTACAAATAAAAATAATTAAGTTAGTTAATTTTAATTAAAATGTTATGAACTTAAAATTTTAAATAAATAATTATTAAATGATATTTTTGTAATTCAAATTTATTTATTTTTAACTATAGATGTAACTTATATGGTTATAGTTCCTTTCATGCATTTATTTCTTAAGAAAACTAGTAAACATTTCTTTAATGAATTTTACGTAAATTAAGGTATAAAAATTATCAATGTATACATAAAAAGTGAGTTTAAACTTCTTAAAATTAAGAAAAAATGTTTTTGTCTTTTTTAAATATATAAGATTGGAGGTGGATTTTCCTTAATGGAAACACGTGGTATAATTTATAAATTAAGAAAACACGTGGTATAATTCAAAATGATAAACTTAAAAATTAATACATCACAATCTGTTTTTTAATAAAGACGTATACTTATTTAAAAAACGTAATTTGTGTAAAATATATTTTCGAAAAAGACTTTTCAAAATAGCTACACGTTTTCAAAAAAACTAATTTTTGGTATTTTTTACTTTTTGTTTGATTTTATTATAATTATTTTGTATTTTTTTAGAACCACTTATAATATTAAAAGAAATAATTTCGAATATTTTTTTTTAAGTGAAAGGGATTTGAGGGAAAATTCACGTTTTTAAAAGAAAGATGCCATGGAATTAAAGAGAGTAGAACGTGAATGATAAATGAAGAGTATTTGAAAAAAGAAAAGAAAAATAATTAGTTAAATTAAATTTGGAGATTACTTGGTATTTAAATTTGGGCCATATTTTTAACATACCAAGATCAAATTGAGTATACCTAACAAAAAAAATTAATACCTTTAAGATAAATATTGTGAAACATTTAGATTACCAATTGAACAATTTAGCCACTCATTAAATATTAAAGTAAATATCAAACATATATGTATGTAGGCAAGAAATTATTAAAATGATATAAAGAGGTGGTAATTAATTTATTTCTTACATCATTATTATCTTGGTCTTTTTTTATTTTATTTGAATTATAAGTATTTTTAGACATACATTCATCACTAATTCAAGTTTAAATAGAATAATATTTTTGTTAAAAATTTAGGTATAAGTTGAAAATTTTACTTTGATTAAAAATAAGAAAATTGAATAATATATGAAGAAGAAAACTCATAGACATTAAGTCTTAAAGTTGTTTTGAGTTTAATGTGGTGTCGATATCTTATATGATTGACTTTGTGACTTTTGGTGTTAAATATTTCCAATCTATCCTTACAAAAATTATAACTCCTAATGGAAGGAATAAGATCCAAAGAATATTTTGGTATTATAAAAGTCATTTCGATCTTTGTAAACACATTTGGGATCCACTGAGAGACACAAATAAAATCTTTTGATACCATATGGTATTAATAAAGAATGTGGTAAACAATGGACGTAAAAATATCACATAAGCCTAAGAGAACAACTCAGGTGAATCAACTTTGCTACTCAAGATTAAGAAGGAGCTTGAGAACTTGAAGACAAGAAACATGGAAAAAATCGATACTTTCAAACTCGAGAACGCCTATATATGCAAACGACTATGGGAACACCAACAAGAATGATTATGATCAAACTTACAAGGCACCCACTCAACTTTAATGTGTATCAACACCGCCCTCAACATGTCTCCACACCAACATTAAGGAGATAAGAACTCGATAACAACTACAACGCAAAAATTAAGTATCATGTCTCTACTCACATCTTATTATACAGAGTTTCCAATGACATTCATTCATTTATGTAAACATGAAAATTTCCCATCTAAGTGGAAAAACATTATCCTAAATCGGTACGATGGTACTTTTGATATTGACAAACACATATTCTCCATTTGAGCATACTAAAGAACAAAATATATCTTATTATGAGAAGTATAACACCTTACATATTAGTAAATTAATTTATAAATTAGTTTAATAAAACCATTAAATCATTTTAAATTTTAACCCCTTTGATTTAATTTATTTTAAAATTTTTAAAATAAGTTTTAGCACTACTACTATTATTACATAATATTTTTACACAATTTTATTCAATTAAATTTTATTATATGAAAGGTCTTGTTATTGTTAACAATACACATTTGTTTTCTGTACTAGTAAAGTTAATTATAACTTAACTGTATAATTATTAAGAAGAAACTTGTATAAAACAACATATTATATAATAGACTAACATAAGTAATCATTAACATGACTTGTCACAGATAATGTAGTTGGTTTATCTAGAACTCTTAGGAATGATGAATCTTATCTTTAGAAATCACAGGATTATTTTGGACATCTATGCTACATTGTACAGTGAAAAATGTGACTTTTATTATAGCAAATAATTGCTTAATTTACTATGATAAAGTCATCTATATACCTATATGTGATCATTTTTGTCATTTTTATTAAGAAAGAAACAAAAAACATAAAAAAGTGATAACTAATATTATGTGAATAGATTATATATAATATATATATATATAAGTTTCATTCATATATTTATTTATATATAGTTGTTTTTATTTTAAAGAAAAAGATTTAAATTATTTTTTATAGTGTCTAATTGAGATAAACAATACTATTTTACTCGTTTAAATTTCTAAATTGAGACATATATATATATTATTAATTATTCATTGATTTATAAATAAAAAAGATTATTCGTTTTCCTAATTTTATTATCAACCAATATACACATATATAAGTAAATTATATATAATTATTATAAAATAATTACTTATTATATGTATATTAATTAAATAATATTTAAATACAACATAGTTATAAGAAATATCTCATAAACCAACAAAACAAAGTTAGGAACATGTCGATCGATAAAGTAACATGAAATAAAAAAAGATATTATGAAAAAATAATAAATATTTTTCCTCTTATCTAGATTTTTGAGGAATCAAAATTGATCACTCTACCACCCTATGAATTGAAATTTGAATATGACTTTCTCAGTTTAGTATAATTTAAGAAAGACACGTGTAATTATCTTATCACCCACTTTGTGGATTTTATAAGTCACACGCAAAGTTATTTTAAATCATTTAAACGTTTATATCTTCTCAAATTTCACAAAATTTAAATTTTGAGATTAGAAATAGTTTATATATATATAAATAAATTGGTTTATAATTAAAATATTGCTTTAAGATAAAATTATAATAAAACAATAAATTTTCAAATCATAAAAAATTCGGGATATTATAATTCTATTAATACATAGAAACAATTACATCGAAATATTGGTATAAAAAGAAAATTAAGTTAAATATATTAAAAAGAGGAATGAGGTCACTTTTTTTTTAATTTCTACTAGGAAGTAATACGAAATAAAAAATGTTTTATCTTGATATTTAGACATTATATATAATAATATAAAAAAAACACGAATGATAAGTATTGATTGACTTGGAGAGACGTTATTTTTGTAATACAAAAAATTTATGAGTGATAAAATGAATCAGTCGATCTTTCCTGGTCAGATAAATTAAAAATCTCAGTTTGTTTTATTATAATTTTATTTTCTATTTTATTCTAATATATGTATGTATATTAAAAAATAATTATATATATATATATATTTTAAAAAATAATTATATAAATATTTTAAGTTTTTAATTAATTAATTAATATGTTTAATTTTTATACCTGGGTGTTTGATTTTAGTTTCATAAGAATCCAAAATCATTAATTGCAAAACAAAAAATATCCATCTGCAAATCCTATTCATGCACATGTTTACCATTAATTTTTCTGCCAATTTTAACTGTACTAGGACCATATTTGCATGCATTTTAGACAAAGTCAAACTTTTACTGCAACTTCATACCTTTTTCTGCACTTTTTATATTTTTTATTTTATTTCAACAATACTCTTTTATCTTTTATGGTGAAGAGTATATTGTTTTATTCTTAATTTTTAAGAGGTGATAATTGTTTGTGGTGATCCACAAGTAAGTTTTTTAGTATTTTTAATATTAGTGATTGTGTTTGTTTTTGTTTATTTTTTTATATTTTTAAACTATAAAAGAAAACAAAAATTAATAAGGTGTAAAATGTAATATAAAACTAAAAAAAATAAAAATTTGAATTATGAAATGTCAGAAGACAACAAATATTTTTGTTAATCCTCTCACACATGCTCAAATTGATGGAACGACTCTCTCAAACGTTATATCCGAAAAATAATGGAAGTATTGTGGCTGAATGGAAATATGGAGATGCAAGGGTAAATAGAGATTATTTAAAAAAATGAGATTGTGTTTCATTTAAAGTTATTTAAAAATTTTATAATGGTTAAAATCGACTTTTCACAGTTAATACGAAGTGCCGGAGAAGATGGAGGAAGAAATCCCCTTGGACAAAATGGAACCAGTTGTCTTGTTTTTATGTTTTCAGATTTTGGATCCCTTTTGCTTTTGGATACCCTCATTTTTCTTCTCACCACCAATTTTACTAAAGTTGGCCCAATCATTTTTCACAACATTTTCCACTATTTGCAGCACATATTTTATATATACACCACCATATGTTTTTTTAAAAGCCAGGGCATATTCGGCTAGCCCAACTAGATTTCTATTCGCCACTTGCGTTTTCTATCCGTACTACCTTTCTTTAACAAAAGGCTTGATTTATTATGCTGGCCAATTATTTTATTAGGCTTGGTTTACAAAAGGCTTAGTTTTCTAACTGCCACTATATTTATTTCTTATACACCCACCAGTTTTTCTTTTCTTTACAGCTTGTTCAACTTTTCTACTATTTGCCACCTGTTTTACTACATATACAAAGACCAACGTTTTTTGTGTGAAAAGTAAAACAATAAATAAATACATATACACCCAAACAAATTTTAGATACTTGTATGATTGCACAAGACATATTATACTTAATAATTACAATTTTTTTAAAATATAATCTCATATATATATATATATATATATATGAATTACTCAATATATTTTTTTCTAAAAATAAGATATATGTTTTCTTTAAATAAAATTAACGCAAACAATCAACAATTTCTATCATTAGTTTACACCAAGAGTATCAATAATCTAAAAAATTAAGAACTATATAAATTATGAACAACTATTACTATGACCAACCCAAATCATTTATTTTTTTATTTAGATTTAATCTATATATGGAGCACACTCCACGCAAACTCTTTTAATATTATAATTATAAAATAAAAATGTTTCAATCTTTGAGAAGATCTAGATAAGCACCACTACGTGGCAGTTGAATGAGATGCCAAATGGCAAGCAAATAGAAATGACCCATAAATTATAAACTGAGACCACCATGAAAAAACTTAAGTGTAAAGCATTCTAAGAATTCTATTCAGAAAAAAAAAGTTGTAAAAAGCAAATGCATTACAATTAAAAGACAAGAGTTTACAATTATTACTGCCCAATGTGTATCTTTTAGATGGACCACCCATGATTAAGGACAAAATATCTCATTAATTTTATCGAGTAATCGTGTGTGTTTGACATTTGTCAGGATTAATTACTTGATTAGATGGGAGAATTAAGCAATAATCTTTCACTAATTTTCCATCTCGTGATAGTTACACGTGTGTCTCTTTCTCTTAAGTTTTCAAAACTTTACATAAAGGAAATTTTCCTTTCTCATTCTTTTCTTCTTTCACCACCTCGTTAGTTCTCATCCATACATTCTATTGTTTTGAGTCCAAGCAAGAAAATGTACTTTATATAATGTTAGAGAAGTTAACTGTAAGAAAAATCTAATTAGTGTTTTCATTAGATTTTGCATCGAGTATTTAGAGATATTGAATTTGAGTTGTTGATAGATAATGATTTTTTTTTAAGGATTGTCAGAATTTTATCATAAATGAAATTTTATATGTAAAATATTTTTCGACATTCTGTTGGATATTCCACATCGACTAGAGATGAAGACAATTTATTGTACATATGTGGGTGCAAACCTCAACCTTATGAGCGAGTTTTATGGGGTTGAGTTAGGCTTAAAGTGTGTTGGAGATCCCACATCTGACTTTGAACCTTCATGATTCTGCTAATTATTGTTAAAATTTGTATTGTGAAAGGTTGCATGACTTTGATGATGGTTCTGATTTTTAAATTTGAAATAAGGTTCAAGTCAATAAAATTATAATGATATCAAAATAAAGAATAAATATAAAGTATTGAGTGAGTGAGAAGTATTTCATGAACTTATACTTATAATAACATATACATTTCAAGATTTATCGCTACTTTAAACGATTATCAACAACATTAGATTTATGAAGTTGTTAATATATCATGAATAATTGGTGGAACAATACAAGAAAATCATTCAAAAAAATCATTGAATATAAAACAATTTTATAAACAAAAAATAATTAGTTGTTATATTAACTAGATTAACGACCATTTTAGACACCAAAAAAATGTGTAGTTTCTAAATTAGATTCTATTATTGATATTTAATTAGCTACCAAGGTTTTTGCTACCAAATTTAGAATATAAATAATTGGTAGTTAAAACCTGGGTAGCTAATTAGATACCAATTTAAAAATTACTTATCAATAATAGAAACTAATTTAGAAACCAATAATTTTTTTAGTCTCTAAAATGATTTCTAATTTAATTACTATAAAAACTAATTATTATTTTTTATATTTAATGATTATTTAGAGGAATTTATTGAGCCGATGGCAAGTAGGTAATATTCATATTATCCAATCGATATTAACCACATGAATTTCATAGGTAAATATTACAAAAATTATTGGTAAACAATTACAAGTAAAACTTTTTTAAACAAATATTAATACAATCTCATAATAAAAAATGTATAATATTAACTATTTAGTTCTTGGAACCCTCACAAGACCCAATTCACAATAGCATCAAACTAGTAAGGTAAACAAGTGAGAATTAGCATAATGCATTAAAGTTACAATGTATTAGCCATTTTGAAGAACCCTAGAAATACTTGTTTGAGAGAAAGCCTATATATGTTCATGTTTTGTCTTGAAAGTGTGTGCTCTTTTCTCTCTTAAATGTGTGGAGTTTAGCGAATTGGGACCAGAATGGTGATGGATGAAAAGGGTAGCCATTGAATGTGTACACAAATCATAAAACACCACTTCCAAATTGCTAAAGAGAAAGAAATAAAATGGTCCTAGAATTGGTGGTTGTGCAGGGAAAGTATAGAAAGTTTTATTTGGAACCTTATTAGTAGAACTCTCATCTTTCCTTACAAAATCTCCTCAATGAAGCAAAGAAATTCTATTTGAGTTTGGGTGGATAAATGGGTTCATTTTTACCTAATAAATACTAGCATGCTGCATGTTTGTGCTTCATAATTTGATAGTACTAAATGACAAAAAACATTCTTTTAATAATTAAAAAAATATTTTAATTATATTTATTTTATTTTTTACACTACTAAAAAATTATTAAATAAAAACTAATTTTAGTGACAAAAAATAATTAATTTCTATATTAACTAAATTAGATACTAAATTTCAGTTTTTTTAAAATATAGTTTTTAATATAAAAACTAAAATTAAAATCCAAATTATTGGAATAGTCATGAGAGAAAAAATCATCATATAATGACTATAATAGATCTTAATATTTATATTATAATAATAATAATAATAATACATAATATGAATATGAATGATGATTATAAATATCATATTAATATGTATAAACATAAATACTAAATGATAATTCTAAATAACATCCAAAGTGAAATTCTAATTAATCTCTAAAAGTCAATACAATTTATTCATCTTAAAACTTAGAACTTAAAAGTAATCCAAAATCATGTTAAACTCAAAATACAATCTGAAATCATAAAAAATTAAATTACTATCTAACATCATTAGTAGGTGAGTGAATTTGACTTATTACAAATTTAATCTAGATAAGTGGTTCTTGGTGAATCGAGTTTGAGTTTGGCCTTAAAATTTGAGATTTTTTAGTCTAATAATATACTATTTAAGGACAAACTCAAACTCCATTTTTACTTTAAGCATATATAGTTTATGTCATTTGTTTACATTTATTGATATTTAATTTATCCATAATAATTGTTTATATAGTTTAAGCATATACTATTTTTTTCATTTCATGTTATAATTGTTTAATTTTTCATATTACTTTTTTTTCCCTTTTATGTGTCTATTATTTAATTTACAAAATTACACTAATTTATTGTTTTATGTCTATTTAATTTACTTCTAGTAATATATAAATAATTTTTTATATTGTTTTATATCTTGTAATTTGATTTATTTATAGCAATATATTGGTTCCTTTTTTTTATTACGTTTGTACATTTGAACTTACTTAGAGTAATATATTGATATTTTTTATTCAATTTATTTATAGTAATATACATGATTTTTTATTCCTTTTATCATTGTGGTTTAAATTATCTGTAGTAATATACTAGTCTTTTTATTTCATGTTTGTAATATATAATTTATTTTCAGTAATTTACGGGTTTTTATATTCTTATATTCCTATTGTATAGTTTATTTTTAATAATACAGTGCTCCTCGTTATTCTATTTTTTTTATTATTGAATTTATTTTGAATAACATTAATTCTCTTTTTTCTTCTCTTTTTATGTTTTATTATTTAATTTATTTCTAGTAATAAATTGCTTCATGTCCATTATCTATTTAAATTTTATTTTAATTTTACTCTTTTTATTTAAAAAATATATGTTAGGTGAAATATTTTTAAAAAAATATTTTTTAATAAATTTAGATAAAAGTAGACAAAATTAATAAATAAACTTGGTTAAGAAGAACATGCATACGTGTAATATCCGTATATAATATTGGAGGGATTATTATTTTAACATAATTAGAAAGTTAAGAGATGTAACGTAATTAATTTACCATATAATATTGTTTAATTTTTATGAATAAGAAAAAGAAAATACTTAATAATCACATAAAAAAGTTTTAGGAACTCAGATAAAAATAACTGATAACGCAATGAAAATGAATTGACGTTACGTTGTGTTACGTGAAGACAAAGTTAGTCTCTACATCAAACGGTAACCGTTGTAGTGTTATTATTGTTATTATTAGTTTCCGTAATGGAAACCTTCTAGTAAATTCCAATCCAACTTCCATCGAAAGCACTAACATCCAAACAAACCATATAATAACAACCAAACCAATCATTCATCTGCTTCCCAAACGCGCTTTTGGCTCGTCAATTCCTACCCCCATTTTATTTCAATTAATTTTACCTTTATTTTTCTACTCCAATCCAAACCCTTCCTTTCTTTTTTAATCTTATTTTCTACTAAATTTACATTCAATACTCAACCAACCACTTTTTTTTTTCATAAGCTTTACTTGAAAAATAAATTATTTGCCAAAAAATGAGTTAAATATATTTTACTGATTTAATATAAGACGAAATTGATTTTCATTTCAGATTTTTGTATTCAGATTTTTGTATTATAAAAATTGGTTTAATTTGAAAGTTCACATCGATCTATTAGAATTAGTTATAAAGAAATTCAGTATTTAATCAAAATAATAATTAATTTTTATTTACTAACTCCCCAGAAGGTCGAATCGTCAGATATCTAGACAGTCTGTTGACATTTCGATCTAAAGCACTTTATAGTAACTACCATGTCAAAACACAAATTAAAAACATTAACCTTAATTAGGAAATATAAAGCATAGTTAAACAATTATTATTGGACTTATGCTAAATCCTTTGGTAGACCAAGACCCAATAGAAGAGTATAAATAAGAGGGAACCTTCATAATGAAAGGTAAAATTCCTAAAAAAACAATACTAAATCAATCACTTTGATCATTTTCTAACTTAAGTATCCAAGTGTCATTACAGTTACCCTCACTTTGAATTGGCGAAAGAGACGACATGAATATAAAGAAGAAGAGTGTCCGATAGGAGATATTCGATCCCGACTAAATTGTTGGAACAATTTTAAAAACAAACCAACAATTATTTCACATATCGAAAAACTCATTTCATTTATTTTTATAATATATATTTAATAAGTCTAAAGTTTGAATCACTAAAAAAAAATCAATTTCTTATTCGGACAAAAACACATTTAACCTTATTAAAACTTTTATATAGAAACGTGACTTGGATTCGAGTTAAAAAATGTATTCAGAGTTTTAAGTACTGAAAGTGGAACTTTAGAGTTTTACATTATAATATCCCAAACACACTGCCTTTATAAATACCCCACACCTCTCTCATTCCACAACACATTCAATTCATCATCTTCCAACACATAACAACAACAAAGTCCCATTCACTCACCACTCACCACTCTCAGACAATGGAAATCCAGGCAAACCCAAGCCCAAGCCCAAGCCCGCGGGCCGCGGCGGCGAGGAAGCTCTGGAACGTAGTACGCATCGTATTCCTGATACTGAGAAAAGGCATAGCCAAGAGCAAACACGCCGTTGACTTCAACTTCAGCAGCGGCAAACTCGCCGCCGCCAAAGCCATCCTCCACCTCCAGCGCCACCACCACGACGCCGTCCACCCCCATCGCGACTACGAGTTCAGCTGCAGCAGCAGCCCCGCCGCCGGCTTCCCCTTCCACGTCATCAAACGCGGCAAAAACCGAACGCGGTTCCCCCACTACGACGACGTTTCGAGCGTTCAGAAAGTGCTGGAGATTCTGAACAGCAACAACCAGAGGGAGGGTTCTCCTCTGGCGAAGAGTCCGATTGGGAAGAAAGTGAGAATCACGGACTCTCCCTTCCCTCTGAAGGAGGAGGAAGAAGACAACCAGGTCGACGTGGCGGCGGAGGAGTTCATCAAGAGGTTCTACAGAGACCTCCACTTGCAGCAGAAAATGGCTGCTATTGAATCACCCTACCATTCTAACTTCTGGGGAAGATGATAACTGTTACCCTTTGTTATCCTCAAAACTACGTCGTATACTTCGGAACTACTCTGTATCCACCATCTTCATCTCTCTGTGACATATACATATATTCACCTTGTTTAGATAAACACGAGTTAATGGATATATACTGGTTTTGTAATATATATGTATTGTTCAGTAATCAGAAATTATACGTGATTATCTTAAAAAGTTAACAAATTTAACACACAATGATTTCGTAAATTTAACACAAATTTAACACAATATGTAATTTTTTTATTATATTTGTAAAAAAATAAGAAGAAAAAAGAAATTAATTAATCTAAAAATTAAAAATTACACTTAGACTACCTTCGTATTTACATCATATCAACCGATTTAGGCATGTATATGAGCACACAATCTGTCTGGTCAAATTATTCTATAATACTCTCGACCTCTCGATCTAGGTCAACTACACAATTTGTCTGGTCAAACTATTCTATAATACTCTCGACCTCTCGATCTAGGTAAATTCGCAAACTTATGAGAGAAACATGTCTCGTGGTATGACCGCTTGTGCATTTACTTTAAAGATTAAATCATCAAATAATATAGTAATATGTGTCGTGTTAGTGAAAATATTCATATCCAAACGAAGGTTGAACACTCTTCATGATCCACCACGAAGTCCATCATGAATATGTATATATAGATGTTCAAAGAACAGGTAAGTGAAACAACATTAATAAATTGTTCAAACATACAAAAATTGACTTAAACGTTTGAGTATCTTTACCGGTATGATCCACTATTTACGGAAAATATGAGAACTGAAAGACCAATAATTTACCAAGTAAGAAAAAAGTGGAATTTTACCTCACACGGTCCCTCCAATAACATTTGTTTATGAAAACATTTTAACTTTAACAGAAAAATAAAAAGTTTGATTATATATCACTAGAAGTATGTGGGGATCAAAGACAATGATAGAACGGGACCATGGTAATTTCTCCTTGTTATAACATGCACATGGTGTTTGTTTTTATACCAATACAAGTTATTTAATTTGATAAGCAACTCTTCACAACCATCTTCTTTTTTTTTGTCCCATCACCTTCTTCATGTTTTTCACAGCCTTTTGTGAAGTGAAAAAAAAAGTCACATAGTGAGAGTTATTTGCACGGAGAGAGTACTTGGTTAGTTAAAGGCACACCTATAGTTGAGTTGTGACTTATTTAATGTATAGTAGTTTGATTGTTCTTAGATCATACTTTAAGATGGAGAGATTTTGATGTCGCATATGTAGATACATTAAAAAAAATATTAAATAAAAATTAATTTAAGAGACAAAAAATAATTAATTATTATATTGACTAAATTAGATACTATTTTAGAGACTACAAAAATTATTAATTTCTAAATTAGTTTATATTATTGATAAATAGTTTTTAAATTGATATTTAATTAGCTATCAGAATATAAATAGTTGGTTGTTAAAATCTAGAGTAACTAATTAGATATTAATTTAGAAACTATTTGTCTATAAACTAATTTAGAAACCAATACATTTTTTAGTTTCTAAAATAATATATAATTTAGTAAATATAATAACTAATTATTTTTTATCTTTAAAATTGATTTTTATTTGATGATTATCTGGTAGTAATAATTCTTTCTTTTGTTCACCTAGTTTCTTTTTTATTGGTTTTACATATGTTTATAGCAAACAAAGAAAGAGTAAATTTCATTCTTTATCATGATGTGAAATGTTTGGTTTTATTATGTTGGCATTATTGTTGATAGTAGTAAGTAACAAAAAGAAGGGAGTGTAGTCGCACGAAACAAAATAGTGTTGTGTTTGTTCTTTTCTTTGTAGTTAAAATGTTCTTTTGACTTTCAATAAACCTTTCATTTTTTTCACTTATATAACAAGAAAAGTTTAGTAGAAAAATTTAAGGTACATCTTATATATGGTTCTCCATGAAAAGGCATTAGCATATACATGACATATCGACTAAAGATAAGAACATTTCATAATATATAATTGGAGGCAAATCTCACCTGATTTTACAAGATTGAGTTAGTATGAAAAGTTTTTTTTATTTTTAATCGATATGTGATCTTTAATCGATGTATAATCTTCAACACACCATCACGTCAAGACCTACCAACTTGTACTACCATATTATAAAAAGAAAGACAAAGAATATAAGAAGATTTTTTTTTTCTATACAAAGAAAATGGACTAAAAATTAGGAAATATACAATTTATATTAATTTTCTTCTAAAAAAACCTAGTATTCATATCTTTAACAATTAAACTTTAAATTTACTTCCTAATCTACACCATCTAATACAAATAAGAAGAAAAAAATATATAGCTTTTTGTTGTTAAATTTTATTAAAGTGAGCATAAAGAAAGGGTAGTTAAAATTTCAACCAAAAGAAAACAGAAAAAAAGCACTAGTGGGGAAAATGAATAATTTTAATATAGTGGTGCTCTATAATTGGAGTAAAGAGTAGTCCCTTTCAAGCACCAAAGGGTTATCTCTCCTTTCCTCTCTACATTGCACTAATTGGCTAACTCAAGTTTTTTGCCTTTAGCTATGAACAATACTTTAACCTTTTTTGGAGTTAATTTTAATATCTTTGATTTGGAGCCACCCTTTGACACATGGCATTTTCATATATCACTATACGTTTAATTATTAATTTTTATTTTAAAACTTAAGGTCACGATCAATTTCATAATTAGACATCAATCATATTCCATTTTGACAATTTTGACAAAGATGTGTATAGCGAAAGTATTTTGGAAAGTTTTACCTGATAACTTAAAAAATTCATGTTTTCTTTTATTTTGTTAATGTTATAATTTTCTACCATTTTAGACACATTATTGAATTTTTTTCTAGCAAAGATAAATAACCTTAACTAAATGTTTTAGTAGTTTCAATAAAGTACTTTGTCTTCTTGATCGGTCTTATTTTTCTTTTACACTAAGTTTTCTTTTTTTCGTTTTCTAGTTTTTATTGTACATTAACAACTCTATCATGCATATCTGTCAATCAATATAATTTTCATCATTTCTAACGATAAAAACAAGATCTCTATTAATTTTCCAAATCGAAATTAAACCATTCTCTCTTGATTACGAGATCGATCCAAACCCATGTCCTAAAAAATAAAATAGACTCTAAAGTGAAATAAAAAAATTCAACATTATTATATAAAGTTATTAGATTAGTTCTACAATTTCTCTTGGAAAAATAAGGTAAAAGAAAAATGTCCAACGGTGTTAGATAAACTTATGTTTTATTTAATATTTTTTTAGTAGAGACATTCTTTTACTAATCGTAATGATAATGGAGAGTTACTTAGTGGGATGAATCAAACGTAGTGCATTGATTTGTCCATTACTTGTATAAAAAGTAGTGGCAATGGCAACCAAAGAAAAAAAAACTATGCTGCACATAGGTAAGACAAAGAAGTGTCGTTTCAATTAATTAAGAATGGGTTTAAGGTTACCAATAACCTTCAAAGTTTTGATTTTGTACAGTTTATTTAAATGTGGACACGTATTTATGAGTGTAAACATGAAAGCTTTTACTTTATTAAAAAAATAGAAAATAATAATTCTTATTGTGTGGGTCGAAAGAGTATTAACGAGTTTGGATAGGATGCGAGGTTTTCGGTCTGTGGTCTTGTCTAAGTCACGACAGTCGGTACAGGTGACAGAGTATATGTAAAATTTTCTTCGACGTTCAAGTTAGTATTTTTTTTATGTGGAGATTGAGGATAATGCATATTATTAAACACGTACATTGACTTAGATATGATCAACTTATTTATAGTGGAGTTGAACTTCGTTAGTGTGACTACCACTATTAAATTCATTGTGTTAGTCTCATACAATACAATACGTCTAATTATATTTTAGTTTAATTGCGTCCGTTGATCGAGATATATTTGGCTAGGTAGCAAAACATCACTATCTTATTGTGTACCTCTCGACTATATAGTACAACTATAATTTTTAAATATACTTTAAAAAATTTAAGAATTGATTTTGTCTTCAATAAAGAATAAATATTGACTTTCTTTTATAATTAATAACATGGGGAATCATATTCATGCATAAAATATATAAAAATTATTATATTTAAAACTCAAAATAAATGAAATTGTTTTCACCTTCAAGTTCAAGAAATATTATGGTTAGGTCAATCACTACATTTGAAATATTTTCTGCATTGGAGGTTGATGTTCTATTACAATTTTATTCTTAAAAAGCATTTTAGTGGATTAAAATAAAAAAAAAATATAAACTATTTTTAACCTCGACTCATGAACTATGTGAAACTATATTAACAGTACCAAATCAGAAATAAAAATAAAAGTCTAAATATCATACATAATTTTAAATTTTCGAATAACCAAAAGTGATAATTACACACTCTTCTTACTTAAGGGATGCTTATATTTTGCAGCCACTGGGTCGTTATGTCAAATCGTGAAACAATCTAAATTTGAAGAAACTTGGATTCTCTTTTTCTTTTCCAAAAGAGACATGCAGAAGATACCAAATAGAATCTCTTATCAAATAAAAAAAAAAGCAATCAAATTGAAACTTTTGTTTTATTATTTTAAATGAAAATGATGATGTGGAATTGGTTTCTTTAAGTAACCATTAATTTCTCCAACCATACTTATCTTGTTAAATTCTTAATAGCCTTTACTTCTTATGCTACACTAATAGGTTTTCATTGTTAACTAATTCTCCTTTAAAATAATAATTATTTATAGTAAAAAAAAACATTTTAACTTTTAAATCAACATAAAAATATTACGTTTAAACAAGGTTGAAGAATTCATTCTTGGTCTTCTATGTATCAGTATCTGGTCTCGGTATATTTGGTGAGAGATATGATTACGTGCAAAAGATACTCTAAAGTTTAGATTAGAGTTCGATATGTAGTGATTAAGTGTAATAAATATTAATAAATACATACATTGTTGTGATACTGATTAACCTATTTATAGAATTGAGTTAGCCTCTTATGTTTGAGCCTAGATTAACACAATTTACATTATTATTGTTCTTACGTTATGATCTTATCTTTAATTCCCCTTTAAATTTGTTGTTAGGATGTCGAGATAATGTTTAAGCAGTTCAATTGTCAATGACTAAGGACATCTCTTGTTATAGTGCCGAGATCATGTTTAAACAGTTTAATTGTCTATATGACTCACGAGATTTCAGTCTCATCTAATACAATTTATTTACATAATTTTAATGTAATAAAATATACTATTAAATTAACTAACCTATCCTATTATACTATAAAAAATATCTCATAGTGTTATATTTCATTTATATTAACCAAAAATAAAATTTATGTACTCTAATTATCCATATTTCCCCATTAAAATATAAAAAAAACCCTATTAAGTGATCCATTATTTGAGATTTTCTTTTTCTTTCTTCTGGGGTGCAATAATTTGAGAGGCATCTAATATATTTGGGTTTGCATCCAACACTAAGGATGTGACATTGACATGGGTGTAACGTATTGACCAAAAAGTAATTATTAGTGGTTATAATTAATTTTCATTTAATTTAATGGATAAGACTGGGCTCTTCGTGTCTCTTTTCTCTTTACAAAAGTACTACTTTTGTATTAGTGTTTCCTTTCATAGAAAAAAACAAATTAAACACATGAAAAAAAAGTGGAAAACATAAATTATTTCATTGAAATGAAAAGAAATAAGCTAAATAATTGTTTTATTTATTGGTATAATTATGCGTATAAATTTTTTTCTTAAATATTTATTGTAATAAAAAAAATCATAATTGATTAAGAACATGTCGTGATCAATTATATTTATATAAAACATTTCATTTTATCAACATAATGAAAAATTATGTGCCACATTTCAATTTATTTATTTTTATAATTCCATTAATGCAGAGATAACTTATTGTTTTACTTCTAATTAGGAAGATGATGTGATTAAGTTATGTGAGTCGTTTCTAATAAAAATATTAGACAAGTTAAACATTTTAGTTTGTAGAAATTATTTATCTTATTCTATCTTGCATAACCCGTATAAGTTTTCTTTAATATTTTATTATTGTATATAATTATTTATATGATATATATATTTACGAATATTTATTTAGTATGTTTTACATAATATGTAAATAAAAAATTTAATTTTTTATATTTTATTTTAACAGAGTAAATACTTTTTTTTTGGAAGTTTAAACTTAAAATAAAAAAAGTGGTTTATAATTTTATTAGTATGCAAATTGACCTACATTTATAAACCCATATTTATAGAAAATAAATGAAACAAAAGAGATCAGAAATAATGGGAATTAATTAGTATATCTGAATCTCCTTTTGGGAGATATTTTCTTTTTGAACCTCCCTTATCTTTGCGTGCTCCAACCTCCAATTGAAAGAAAGCACGTGAGAAAAGACAGAAGAAGACACTGTATGCGTCTTTTAATTTCAGTTGACAGTTATTTGTAACTTTATTTTTCTAACACTACTAACATCACCATTAGTCATTTATGACACTCTCACACGTCTACATCTTTTAAATTGTATATTCTTTACGTCTTTTAAATAATATATCCGTGTTAAATATATATAAGATATTAATACAGGAAAGATATATAACTAAAAAATATTTATTAAATTTTTAATAATTATAAAATAACATAATTTTTACAAACAAAAATTTATTTTACAAATTTTTATTATAATTACAAAAAAAAAAAAAATTTTGAATCAAGTATGAAAAACATATTTTTGCCAAAAAAACTAAAATATACTTGTGTACATAAATTTTTATTATAAATTTATATAATATATAAATTTGTGTCTTTGAATCCTACATTTTAAAAATTATGTGTATCTTCATATCTATGTCCTTGTCGTATTAGCATTTGGGGTGAGTAATCATGCTACATAATTCATGTATGATGATGTTACCAGGTTTATTCAAATATTTGTTGTTCCTACTAGGGAGATGAGACCTAAAGAACTATTGAAGTCTTCCTCTCCTTCCTTCGGTCGGTCAGGTTATTGGGTGATGAGTTGAGATTCTTCTTGTCCTCCTGCTTCTCCTTTGGCACTCGATCTCGGGTGAACATTGGATGGTGGGGGTACCTGCGAAGGCACTCCGATGCTCAAGTCAATAAAACAGGTGGTCAGCTCTCAGGTAGGTGAAGAGTAATAAATGACATACCTTACTCATTGGGATGCGTGCTATTTATATTATTCTAATGGGCTTACCTTGTTTGGCTCGTTTATCGAGGTGGATATCGTTTAGGGTTGTATTACTTAATTCCTAATGATGGATTAACTTTATTGATATTGGTTTGAGCGTTAACTGTAATAGGGGTCGGCTGTCGACCAAGTTCCAATGGTATGGGTCGGTCATCGGCCAAATTCCCGTGGTCTCAAGTGTCTCGCCCAGGTCTTCCAAGGTCTCGGTCAGGTCTCCCAAGGTCTCGGCCAGGTGGATCGTCGGCCAAGTCTCTCAGATCTTGGATAAAGTCAGGTTGACCTAGTCTCGGACAGGGAGACCAGGGTCGGCCTCGCCCATACCGATACATTTGTAAAATAAAATAGTATGTACCTTACAACACTCAAATATATTTGGGGACCAATCTTAGTATGATGAATCTACTTATATTCTCCAAATAAAAGAAATATTTTAATGATTTAATATAATGTATTATTTTAATTCTTAAATATCAAATTTAAGGAATTAAAAGTAGATATTTAATTAATTCCTCAAATTCAGTAACTAGATATTAAATTTTTTTTTTATTTGAGGTACTCGATAAAGTGGATCAAGCCCAGCTTTTTCTTAAATATTAAAACTAAAATATATAATTAAAGATTCAATAGTTTATACTAAATTTCATACCTCGGAAAATATTTTTATTAATTTATAATAAAAGTTAATATTTATCTGGAAAGAATGGTCTATGTAAACAGCTTGAGTGCTTGAACATCAACATGGCAATTTCTTCTTGTACCCCTATATTTTTCTTACTGAACCCCCACAATTTTATAAATCCTGAAACTGACATTCACCTTTTATTTGAAATCAGGATTTGGGAGTGTGCTACGGATTCATCAATCCAGAAGTGAATCGTGTTGTTTTCTGGATGAGGGGTGTTCTGAAAGCAAAGTTTGCATAAATTGTTGATTTCCAGATTGCTGAATCTGGAAGCCTAATTTCTATTACGGATTGGTGAATCCAAAATGATTTTTTTTCAATTATGGATTTCTCAATTCGGAATGCATATTTTGAATTACGGATTGGTGGATCCATAATGGTTTTTTAAGTATTGATGTTATGCATTTTTTTATTTTGGATTAACAGTGTCATTCATGTACTATCGAAAGCACCAATCCGGAAGGTTACTGGACGTGTCAATCCAAAATTTTACCGGAAGTGCCAATCCAAAAATTTACCGAATTTTGTAATCCAGAATGCAGAAAAATAAATGTACAATTTTTTATAGGGACTGTTTTGTCTTTGCACAACATTATGGGGGTGCAGGAAGAAAAAATGTAGGGGTGCAGGAAGAAACTACCCATCAACATACATATACAGTCCACTAGATTTGGGCCTGTTAAAGCCCAATTAAATGTTCGTGTTCTGTTCTAGGTTTTTGTTCCCAAATACCCGTACTTTTGTCCATGATGAACAAAAATATCCTATTAAAATCTCTTTATTAGCTTTAAAAAATACTATTACAAAATATTAAAAAAAAATTACATATCCAAATAATGAGCGAGAAAATCATAAATGTTCTAAAATGTATAATTAAAAAAAACATTAAATAGAATTTGTAATTCAAGGTAACAATAAGAGACATGCGTGAGAAACTACGTCGATTAGAGATAAAAATCAATACATAATATATAAATGGTGCAAACTTGATCTTACAAGTCAATTTTGTAATGTTGAATTAAACTTAAAATTTAATTCTTACGATGGTATCTTAGTCATCTAACATTTTATAATGAGACATTTGTCTCATGATAAGTTGAAAATTGTGTTTTCATATTATTTAAATATTTCCATAAATTATGTTGATCCTTTTGATACATTTTATTTTGATAAACAAAAGATATGCATTATTTTGTCTAATGACAACTAAAGTAGAAACACTCACACATTTACAAAATTTCATCAACACGGTTGAAAATCAATTAAGTACTCATTTAAAAGTAGTAAGAACGTAAACATTCACATATTTTGAATGCCACTCCTGATTTTTTCGTCTTAATTGCCTCTTTATCTTTGGTCATATGTTGTCAAACATTTGTTTTCTTTTATTTCTGATAATGATATTGTTATTATGCTTATAGTGACATTGTTTCTTTAGTTTCTACATCTAATACCACTATCACTGCTTTTTCTAATCCATTACATTTAACTGATACTAATGTCTTACAACATCAACATTATGATCCACAACATCCATTTGTTCGAGTTTCTGCTCGTTTCAAATAGCAATCTGGATACTTGAAGGACTATCACACTACTTTCTTATTTTCAAATATGTTAACAATCACTTTTCACGTACTAGATATCTCAATATCTCTCTTACCATAATTGTTCTTCTACATGTTCTTCTTTTCGCTATAATATTTCTTCTATAAAAAAAACCTAAATCATTTAAAGAGGCGATAAAACATGATTGTTTGAAAGAAACTATGCAACATGAACTTGATGTTTTTGAGTCTAATGAAATTTGATTTTTGGTGGATTTGCATTATAGAAAACATACAATTAGTTATGTCCAAAGTGTAACTTATCATTCTTTATTTATTAACACATGCAATCATTTTTTCAAAACTTTGTTGATATATGTTGGTCACATTATATTGATCGACAATAACCTTTCCAAAATCTAATGTATTGAAGTTCATTTTCATAACTCATTTAATATCAAAGAAATTGACACTCTTTCTTATATTGTTTATTGTCTAAATCTTATTTTTGATATTAGTTTATTGACTTGCAAACTTGACACTTCTATTGTAAAAACAACCATCATGTCTTTTTTTAAAAACCATCATGTCTTTTTTTAAAGTAAAAATTTATTACTTTTGGATCTAAATAAATATAAACGATGACCAAAACAATGTTAAAAGTTATACCTTATTTCTAGTTTATGTTAACAAAATAAACTAGGTGGCATAAATATCATTTGCATAATTATGAATAAAACAAAATATGCTTTTTGGAAATGATATTTTTATCAAACAACATGCTAAAATAAAATAGTGTAACACGCTAGTTTTCTGGTATTTTATATAAGTGACGCCGCAAGATTAAAATAGAAATGAATAAATACTTATCTGGAAGGAAGCGTGTCACTGTCCCTATCAAAAGTTTTGTGATTACACTAAACATAAACATGGACATGCCACCATATTTTGGGGAGAAAGTTTACGTTTTATAATTGTTCTTAAACTGTTTAGAAACAAAGGAAAAATGTTTTAAAGATATTTTTACCCCTTATTTGTTTTATAAGTGTAAAAGTCATTGTAAAAATAGAGTACAATATTTATAATTTTAAATTTAAATGGATAATATGTACTGGTCGGTTTCAGACGAGTCTTGGACAAATCAGTTTCGATTTGTGCTGGTCAACACGGCCAAAATCATTAAGTTCAAACAGAAGGTTATTAGATCTAAAACAGTGATAAGTAATGTATTTTAATTATGATCAAACCTTAATTCGGCTCAACAAGAATGAATCCATGATAATCATATAAATAGTTATAAGTTTCGAAAAAAAATGTACGTCATCACGCATTTATTGTATCGAATACCAAACTTTATATATTACTTGAGCGTGTGAGTCCCTTTTGCCGGTATCATCCAAACAGAACGTTTGCGAAAGAGTGAAGACTAGCAAAATGAGATAAGGGAGAACAATTTAAGCGAACAAAGTTGCTTAATAGAATAAAGAAGTTAAAAAAATGATCGATCGACCGAAGAAGAATGTAGTAGTTTTTTCAGACAATTCTATCAGATCCAATCCGTACGAGAACACAATATATATATATATATATATATATATATTAATATATGTAACTCATTACAAGTTTTAAATTATGCACTACTTTTTGTTTTATATTTTTATTTTCTTCTAAAATTAACGATAAATGAAATTATTATAAAATATACGAAATTAAGTTTAATAAATAAATAAAATTGATCAGAGTTTGGTATTTTGGCTAATATTGTTGTAATATTCAACGGAATATTTATTTATTTTTAATTAGTGTAACGCACTTGATAATAAGAAAATTGCGTTAAAGTAAGATGGTGAAGAGAGGAGTGGCGAATCAGAAACTCAACACGACACCGAACCGGTTTTGTTATATTTCTCGCGCGATTCGTCTCAGGCAAGTGCAGAATCGAAGCGACGTCGTTCCTCGGGCGATGAAAGTAGCTCAATAAGTGTTGGATCTCTGAACACTTCGGTATTCGAATATTGAGCAACTCGTTGTTCGTTCCGGCAATGGATTCGTGGCTCAAAGCCGCTGAAGGTAACGGATCTCGTTCGTTTGTTACACATCGATTCTCCGATTTCGTTTCTGATTCCGTCAATTTTCCAGAGCTAAGAGTTTGTGTCATCTTGTTATTGTTTTCAATCTCGATCGATAAACCTTCGATGGACAGTTACATGTTCATCTGTGAAATCGTGTTCTGCGAATTTTTTTTCAATGTTATTGTAGTAACGAACTGTGAGGCTTATGTGTTGGAAATTAGGCAATGAACTGGTGAGTGCTAACGGTTTCGTGGTTTCATCAATGTAGTATAATACGTGCACATGCTCTCTTATTCGCGATTTGTCTCTTGCAATTTAATAATGAAGGACGGCATTGTCTGTAATTAGGAGTGCTGCTTCATTTTTGTTGTTTTGGAGGGGAGAGATGGTGGTGAGAGGGAGCTATGTCACTTGATGTATTTGCATTTCAGGATGTTACGTTTATGGATGATTCTTTTCCTGTTGAGCTTAGTTCTGACATGGACCTCTTTTTTTGCCATGGTTGATCAGGTTTATTTGAAGTTGTAGATCGACGAGCGAAGGCTGTTGTCACTGACTTATCGGATGAGCAGACGGATTTTAAGTCTCCAGGTTTATATTTAGTGATTTCGGTTCACTCTGTAGTTAGTCTTAGGCGTCAATTTATGCTGAATACTTTTTTTCTGGAATTAGACTTGCGTTATTGCCGAAAAGCTGTGCTGTTATATAGATAAATATCGAGGTCATTATGGTTTAAAACATTTAATGTGTTTGGTTCAGCTTATTTTGAAGAAATAACTGTTTGTTTTAGTAAGCTTCCTTAAGAGAGCCTTTGAATAATAAGTAGTTATTTCCCCAAAATTAATCCGAAGGGAACATGCACTATGATAAACTTTTGTTAAGCCAGGAAAAGCCCAATGTAGTTCTACAATCGTTAAGTTGTAGGAGTTAGAGTCAGTGTGTTCTTAGAATTAGCCATCCCTTTGTGAGGAAAGTGGTATTGAAATCATGTTCTTATAAACTGGATGCCTAAAACCATACACTGTACCTTTATACAACTTTTTTCTGTCTAGATGTTACATATCCCACCTTGGAACCTGACTAATTTATAAGCGCAACACCAATGAATTGGGCATTAAGGTTTGGATGCAAGGCTAGAAGAACTTTTGAGTGCTACTCCAATGGAAAAAGTTATATATTTCCCATAGGAAAGCTCTCAAAACTCTTCTAGCTTGTACCAAAATCATTATTTAGTGATACATATTCTCCTATACCAGAAATGCTTACAGTTGTTTTGTTGTTACCTTTTTAAAAATTAGCATCAAATGGGCAAGCATCAGAAGGCAAGCGGGGAAGATCAAAACCAAAGGTATTGCCACTGCATTACTATCCAGCATCCACATATAGTATTCCATGTAATATTCACATCAAACTTGTCTTCTTGAATTTTTGCAGGCTCAAAAAGGATTATCCAATTCATCTACTATAATCAGTGATACTACCAAGGAGAAAAGTGGATCTCCACCAGCTCCTGCGGCCATAACAACTTCCACAGACCAAGTTGATCCTGAAAATGATGGGAGCACTTCCCAATCCACAAACCAACCAAAGGAGCCACAATCTAGTGATGCAACATCACCCTTGTTGGGCACTTCTTTATCAAAAATTCTAGATGATGATGTTGCTAAACATGACACAGATGATGTGGAAGCATTAGTAAACGATGCAAATGTTGGAGTTGCCACTGTTGTTACTAATGATGATCCTTCCCAAGAGAATGCTTCAGACATTCGTGAGATGGATCCTCTTCCTGCTCCCAGAGGAATTGAGAACCCTAGTGATGAACCCACCAGTGCTGGTCAAATTATCAAGTCTGGAGATTCAGATGCCAATAAAAATATGGATCAAGAGAAATCTGAATCTGTGGCTGCTGACACATCTCTTAATAATGACACCACTCTCAAAGATTCTGATGTAAAAACAGTTGAATCTGTTGTGGATAGGATAAATCCAGAGGATCATAATACTGAAATCTCCCCCAAAAAAGTACAGGATCAACTTGAGGAGGTAATACTTATAATGGACAAGTTTTTACATCCCTGTACACATTATTAAAAAATTCTCCTGACTAATTTTTTTAGTTGGTATATAGGCTCAAGGATTGCTTAAAACAACAAAATCTACTGGTCAGTCTAAAGAGGCAAGGTTAGCTCGGGTAAGGGTGTTGCTTAAACCTACATTTCTGTTAGCTTCATAAGATTTAGTTCTGGAATCTCAAGTAGATTTTCTTCCTAATTGGTCATTATAGATGCCGGATTGATATTTTCAAATGATGCTCAGGTCTGTGCTGGATTATCATCCCGCCTTCAAGAATACAAATCTGAAAATGCACAGTTGGAGGAACTTCTCACTGCAGAGGTGAAGCACTATCACCATTTCCTGTTTAAAGGAATATAAAGTCTCATTATATGCTTGAATAGAAACATGTTGACTACTGTATCTCAGTGATTAATTCTAAATCTACAGAGAGAGCTGGGTAAATCATATGAGGCTAGCATAAAACAACTGCAGAAGGATTTGTCAGAAAGTAAAAGGGAAGTGACAAGAGTTGAAGCAAATATGGCTGAGGCCTTGTCAGCAAAAAATGCTGAAATTGAGACACTTCTAAGTTCCATGGATGCAGTTAAGAGACAGGCTGCATTGTCGGAAGGAAATCTAGCTTCCATGCAGGTTCCTCTTTGTTAATTTATTGAAGTGTGCCTTGGAATATTTTACTTACTTTCATACAACTTCTGTTTCCACCTGAACTAAATCCTGAGCAATTTCCTTTCATCTTGTAGAACTATTTATTTGATGAATAATGAACTAGTTGTATTTGCTTCTAGGAATTTTAAAATGTAGTTTATATATACTTTTATCTACTAACAGTTTTTTGGACTCTGAATGATAAGGTTTGCTGGAATAGCATGTTTACCCACAATCCAGAAAATTCTACCACTACTTTCTTTATGGCTTTATTGCTGTCCCATGTTATAGCTATAAGATGGTCATTGATTTGCAGTGTGTGCTTATCTGTACATGATAACTGATAAAAATTATCTGTTTAGCAGATATCAGGGAATCTTTTTACTAGTTGAATCAGGAAAAAAATTAGCTGTATTAAGACATTGACTAGGCAACAAAATGATCTTCCTACTTAAGTTTCCTTCATTAGTTTCTTTCTGTAGTGTAGGATTAGTCATTCCACTGTAGTTTGTACCTTCTATATATTCTTAATGTCGAGTGTTATTTACAATTATGACTTGTATAACCCTATTCATGTCTTACCAGGCAAGCATGGAATCAATGATGAGAAGTCGAGAACTAACAGAAACAAGGATGATGCAGGTAAGTAGGTTCTGTTATGCAAGTATGATTACTATAATTATTCAATATTTCCCATTTATATGATGATTTTTTTTTAATATTAAAACTGTTGTTCTTGTAGGCTCTAAGAGAGGAGCTAGCATCTGCTGAGCGAAGAGCAGAAGAGGAGCGTGCTGCACATAATGCTACCAAAATGGTCTGTAACTTTGGTCGTTTATTTCTCTAGTTTCTGTGTTTGGCATTATATTTGAGTGATTCTCTGATTGGTAGAACAGGCTGCTATGGAAAGAGAAGTAGATTTGGAGCACAGAGCTGTTGAGTCATCCACTGCACTTGCAAGGATACAGGTAATGTAAGCACTTACTGTGGTTTAGCTCCATTTTAAAATGGTTTGGTTAACCGATCTGTTTTTATAAAGTGTATTTTCTCTCTCTCAAAATCATGCATTTTTTGGGTTCATCCCGTTCAGTTCAGTTTGGTTATCTATTTTATACTCATACCTGGTTTGGTTTTCTCAAAGAAACAATCAGAACCTTAATATAAAGTGGTCTGGTTTCTCTTTTTCTCAAAATGGTTCATTTTTATAATTTTGTTCAGTTTAGTTTTGGACACAGGTCATATACATAATTCCATATCCTAATAATTGTCCGGGTATGCAAAAAGTATGTATAAATCTTCACTTGCCAGGGTGTTTGTCAATATGAAAGAGTCTTGTTCAGTGGATCTTGAGATGATTATAAAATAATATGAAAATGTTAAAATTGGTCACAATAAATTTGAAAATAGGAGGTGGGATCATCTCAGCTAGTTCAATGCTTCTACGCAAGTCTGACTACATTCCCTCAAGCTTTTGGTGATGTTTGGCATCAGATTATGCCTTTTGGTCTTGCTATTTAAAATTTTGACAGAGATCTACTTTACCGATGATGAGCAATTGTAACAAATCCACAATTGTAAAGCATGTGTTAATATTAATAAGGCTGCTTCAGTCCCCCTGGTCGAGCTACTTTTGCTTCTAGAATTATTATTGACATTCGTTTAAATGTATATACTGATTTGTTATTTGCTCCTCTTTTCAGAGAGTAGCGGATGAGAGGACAGCAAAAGCCACAGAACTTGAGCAGAAGCTGGCACTTCTCGAGGTACATGAATGAACACTTTTCCTTTTTTGAATTTTTAGGCTGATTTGTGATTGCTATTCTGATGAAAGGAAGATCTACTAAATAAGATTTTGGTAACATTTATGGCCAGGTTGAATGTGCATCTTTAAATCAAGAACTACAAGATATGGAAGCCCGTGTGCGCCGGGAACAGAAAAAGTCCCCAGAAGAGGCTAATCAAGTAATTCAGGTATAACATATTTTGAGAAGTGGGTCAATTTGCAACTTTATTAGGTTTCTTTGTATTTCACATCTTCTTCAAAGTTCATCAACAAGTATTAGGGTAGTATATTTAAAGAGTCGGTGTTCTTTTTGGTTGTTGACTAAACCAATTCAAAGAACATTTGATTTTCTGTATAAATAAACATAGAACATATTTGTTATTTATTTTTTCTTGTTAAGCGTCACTGTCTTAAAGTAGACAATTACTCTATTTTCTACTTTACACAACTTACACAACTGAATCACTTACTACTTTTACTTTTATGTTCGTCCGGTTAATCCTTTTGAAATATAGAATTAGACCTAAATGTCGTTTTTTAGCAATAGAAAATTAAAAGGAGTAGGTGTGTGAGAAAAAATTCCATGGTCATAGTTGAATCTGGGCATTGCTGGGTACATGCGTAAAGTTGGCACAAACATTTCTAGATTACAATGATGATAGTAATATTAGTAATCATTTTTCATTTGGATGGAATTTTAATGATGGAAGTTTTACATATTAAGATGCAAGCATGGCAAGAAGAATTGGAGCGTGCCCGTCAAGGTCAGAGGGAAGCTGAAAACAAGCTATCTTCCTTGGAGGCAAGAATTTTTTTGTTATTTTCTTGTGAAGTTTTTTTGAGATAATGACTTCCTGTCTTGCAGGTAAAGTTGCACTTCTCTTTATTGATATGTTTGGTTTCAACGTTACAGACTGAAATGCAGAAAATGAGAGTTGAGATGGCTGCTATGAAGAGGGATGCTGAGCATTACTCACGTCAGGTAATTATCGTGGTGCTTCTTTAAAAAATTTCTCTTGCGTAAAATGTAAGTTTCCAGGTTTGATATATAAAAATAAATGAAACCTATTTGTTTCTTAAGTGGACAGAGCTTAGAGGATAATACTGCTTCATTTGTGGTGAAGTTTTAAAGTCATATTCTCATGGAATGCATACTTTTCTGTACCTTTTGTCATACAAGTGGTCTTGTTTATAAGTTTTTGAAATAACTGCAAAAAATAAAATAAAATAGTAAAACCATTTCCAGCTGAGGAATGATTAGTTAATGGTTACTTATTGACCATCCAAGTGATTAATCGGTAATTGGTTCTAAACTGAAAATATTTTTTACAATTAAATCCTTTTTGTGATTTTCTCTAACTTTTACCATGCATGAAAATATATTTTGAGCATCAGTACCTTTTACTTGATATATTAATTTTGATGGAATTATACGTATGAATTTTAATGGACTCGGTTCCTGATAAGAAGGTGCATCCTTTCTAATTGGTATTATGGAGTGTTATGCTATTTGTCTAAGCATCTGCAGTTTCCTAAGCATAAATGAAAAATTACATTTAGCCATATACACTATCAAAATACAGAAATATTTATGGTCGATTATTGGGTGGTCTTTGACTATTTATTCAACCTGGAAAAAAAAGAATTGTATTGAGTTCGAGTTTCAAATGGTTGTCATGCTTTACTTGTTCAATAGGGTAGGCATAACTGCATAAACATCCATGCATCTTCTGCCAGGACTCAGTTACATGCCATATATTTAATATCAATCAGATAGTACTTTCTTTGACACTTTTCCACACACTATAGTCTCCAGCCTATCATGTTATTCTTGTGTTGGTTGACATATAACTGTATAAGAAAATTAAATTTAGCTCAGTACTCTTAACAAGTGTATGTTTTGGTGTTAAGATCATTTTGGAATACTACTGGCTTATTCTAAGCATAGTCTTAATCTTGTAACAGGAGCATATGGAATTAGAGAAACGCTATCGGGAACTGACTGACCTTCTGGTAATTTATGTTATGATTAAATTTCATGCAAATACTCAGTTATATTCAATAATTTTTTGTGTTATCTTCATTTCAGTACTACAAACAAACACAATTAGAAACCATGGTCAGTGAAAAGGCTGCCGCAGAGTTTCAATTGGAGAAGGAAATCAAGCGTCTCCAGGAAGCACGGGTATGTGATTAGGTTCCTGTGGCTGCCTGCTTGATTAGTAGTTTGACTGTACTGTAATTTTTATGTCATTGTTATATTTAACAGGCAGAGGCTGAACGGAACAGAGTTTCTCGTCGGGCATCATCATCATGGGAAGATGAGACTGAAATAAAATCCCTTGAGTAAGTTTCTTCTTACTATCTTTATAGTACTTATCTTGTTTCTCTGTGATGCATTTGATTAAAAACACCATAAACTACAACCTCAGTGGCTGAGTTTGTTTAGTTCTTAAAACAAATAATTGTAAAAAAAGCTGAAGTGACAGTTGCTACACAAAAAGGTAGTTTTTTTTTTTTTTTTTTTTTTTTTTTTTTTTTTTTTTTTTTTTTTTTTTTTTTTTTTTTTTTTTTTTTTTTTTTTTTTTTTTTTTTTTTTTTTTTTTTTTTTTATTTTTTTTTTTTTTTTTT
>Ga0123342_1000423_pt1 | contig 66165 bp, 34 predicted proteins | sample Turbeawhitnodule_FD_89960 | JGI IMG/M metagenome (GOLD analysis project Ga0123342, IMG submission 89960) | Root nodule microbial communities of legume samples collected from Mexico - Turtle bean Mexico white nodule | ecosystem: Host-associated > Plants > Roots > Nodule | place: Mexico: Nepantla... | reverse complement strand
TATATATATATATATAATAATAATAATACTATATTTAAATTTTATTATATAAAAGAGCTAAGGTGTGCCTACTACATTTAACATTTGATGAGTATTGAAACTTAAACAATCTATGCATTTTAGAAAGACAAAAAACACTATTTAAATATGGGGTGCAGACACATAAATTTTTAAAATATGCGAGGTTATGCGGGACAATTTGTCTCACCCCATACTACTTAAGTTTCAAATATTTATTTCTAAACTTAAAAAAAGAGAAGTTTTTATTAACCTTCCTAAGTTGATTCCAAAGTTTTATTATAAAATCTCAAGAAACACGGTAAAAATGATTTTAACGATTTTAATATAATATTAGGTATTTATTTAATTAATGGAAGTTTTTTTTACTTTCTTCAACTTATATTAATTAATGTTAAAGTTAGATGGCAATTAGTTTTATTAAATTTTAATTTTATTGTTTAGTTAAATTATTTTAAGTATTATTAAATAGAAAATTTATTTTAATATTAAATTATATTTAATAATTAAAAAATATTAATTCAACAAAATAATGATTTTTTTTAACATTAGTTAAGTTTCAGCAAACACTAACATAATTTTAATGAAAATTAATATAATTTCATGTATTTATTTAATTAATGAAGGTTATTTTAACCTGATTAAATTTATGTTATTTATGACCTGTTTGTTTCTGGGTATCCTAAAGGAAGAGAGAGTAGCGAGCAGGTGAACTCTATGTTTGGTTCAATATGTTTGAGGGTGTTGGTGTGAATAGAAAGCGGGATGAGTTTTTTTTTTACTCTTCGTAAAAGTGAAAAGATTTGCGATGATTACAATTTAATATCAACTTCAGAACGATATAATATTTAAAAAAATTTAAAATAAGAAAACATTTTTTTTATTTAAAAATTCATCAATTAAAATTTAGTCACTAATTAATTAAGATCCGATGAGATTTTAAAAGAGGATAAGATTTAGAAAGTTGAATATAGAAAAAAAAATAGAGATTGAGAATGCAAGTGATAGGTAAAAAAAGAAGATTTTTTACATTTTAAGTCTTTTTGTTTAGTGTAAAAAATAATTTTGTCTTACAAGAGAATTAAATTAGTTTAAGATAAAATTTTCAAATTTTTATTTAATACACATTAGCTATCAAAATACATTAAATATAACATTAACTTAACCGTACAAACAAAACATTTATATTACCTCCAAACAATACAATTTAAAAAAAAATGTGCATTAATAACAATTTTTTTTATTTAATACGTAATCTTATATATAATATGGTATTATATTTGCAATGAAATGGTTTATTTTTTTGAATAATGTTATAAAACACACCCTAATTTAAATTTTTATTCTGTGATTTAACTACGTTAAAATTAACATATCACCTTAAAAAAAAATTGAATTGGTTTAGTCCCACACACTCTAGATCTTATGGTTAAATTTGAATTTACAAAATGATTTATTCAAAATTTTAAGGATAATTCTATCCCAACATATTTCTGGTGCACTCCTAAATTACGATAAAAAATAATTAATTGATCAAATAAAATTTGTCACATATTGCAAAGAAAATAATATTTTTTTTAATGTATGGTTAAAAATAATTATAATATCGATTGTGTAGTCAACATTTACAATTGTTTTTATTAAAATGTTGAGGTTATTGCTGCAGAATTTTTTACTTCAAGAAATTATTGTGTTGATCACGTGAGATGTTTCATATTAACCAAAAAAATCACTGTGATTACATGGCCACGATATCAGAAGCTGCCAATTATCAAATCTGATTTCTGACAGCTAAATCTCAGCCCTTCCTTCCTTATCACACTACTCTTCTCTTCCTTTCCCTTCACTTCCCTCTATTTATCTTTTCTTGCTTCCCAACTCAATCACCACTTCACACTCATTTCCACCTTCTCCCAACCTCTTTCACTCTTCCAACTTCCACACTAAATTTCAATTACTCATCCACTTCTACTGGTGCGTTTCTTGTTCTTCATTTTCTTCTCTTCTCTCTTCTTTTCCCTTTCTTTTTTCTCATTTCTCTTTCCCCTCTCCACAGCTTCAATGGCACCAAGATACAGTCGCGCAAAGGCCAAGGGAGAGAAGAAGAAGAAGGAAGAAAAAGGTAATAAATTCCTTATCGCCATGCTTCTTAATTCTTATCCTATTTAGAGGCGTTTCAATATTTATTGATTACGGCTCTTTTGCTTAACGATAATGATAATGCCAAGTTTAGTAGTGTAGCAATAATTAAGTTTCATGGTATGATATTCTTTCCGTCCAATATAATCTAACATTGCATTAAAATGAGACGAATAAACACAAGGCTTTCTCAGTCTTTTAAGGCTACAAACAAATTACAAAATCGTGACGGAAGTTCTATTAACTGTAGTGATATTATCTCACACTTCTTGAAGTCCGAACAGAAATTAAATGTGATGTTATCTCATACTTCTTGAAGTCGGAACAGAAATTAGTTAAATGTGATGCTATCTCACACTGAGGTCGGAACAGAAATTAAATGTAAAAAAGAGTTGCATTTAGATGATAATAATTGCATCCTCCTCACTAAGGCTTATTTTGGGAGATTTTTCGGGCAAGATTGGCTGACTTAACAGTTTCTTCTTGCAATTATGCAGTTCTTCCTGTTGTAATGGATATCACTGTCAACCTCCCCGATGAAACACATGTTGTTCTCAAGGTTTGCTTATTTTATCTGTGAACAGATTATAATTTATTATTAATTATATATAATTAGCAAATACGAAGTTTACTTTCGATGTTTGTCATGTCGGGTAGTTTATTTTGGTATACCGACAATTGGGAACCACCTTTCTGTCTCTTTTGTTACGACAGTGATGGGCGTGTTTTGCAACATCAATCACATTAGTATTGAACATTATACCTCGTAGATGATTAATTTATTATTATTGTAAACCCAAAAACTAGATGAACTCTATCACGAGGCTTAAAACCATCCAAGATTCTAAACCCATTATTTCTATGCATATAGCTACTCTTTTTGGGTTTGTTATATGTATCTCACACTTTCCGTAAACATGTTAATTTGTGCCTGAAAGGAATAGAAGCGTGTTCTAACTGAAATAACTAGGTTGTTATTTAGAGGATGACACGGTTTACTAAAGAAAAAAGAGGTTCTAACTGAAACCAAAATAATTTCTAGATAAGTCTTTTTCCTCTGTAGCGTACAAGTAATTGATTTGAATATAAGATCTCAGAGGTAGCTTTCACCACTTTCTTGATGCTATTTCTTATGTTTCTTGTGAAATTTCTGCAAAATACTTGTTGGAAGTGATTGAATGTTTTTGTGAAACAGGGGATATCAATGGATAAAATCATTGATGTTCGTCGACTTTTATCAGTGAAAACAGAGACTTGTTATATCACCAATTTTTCCCTATCTCACGAGGTAAATTTTGCACAAAGTATTAATTATTTATTATAAGCATTTTATTGTAGCAATATGGACTCTGGAGCTTTTCCTTTCTTTCTTTATAAAATCATAAGTTAATCTATGAGTTCAGCCAAGAGAATCTTTAGTAAATGATAATCTTGTCTTAAACAATTTTATTTTCAACATTCTTTTATTTCATTTTTCTTTGTTATTTTTATCTCACATTGTAAGCAAAAAATATAAATTAAATAGTAAATAAAACTACGAAACGCCTCAGTATTATAGTGATAAGTTAAACAATAATCAAGCTACAAAGGAGTTAGGTAAATCAAAATTAAGATTGAATTATTGTTATCTGGGAATTTTGAGCTAGTTTAAGTTTTACAGTGTGTTTTGCTCATGTTTTTTAAAATTAATTAAAACTTATTGATAATATGATTAATTACTCTAAAATGGTCATATTATTAAAAATAATTGGATCCTATAATTACTACTTTAAAAATTATGCTTATATATTAAATTAATAATGTATTAAAGTTAACTTATTATCATGAATTTAATATAAGCGCATTTCGTTGTAAAACTTTTTTATTACTCTCCAATATATTTTGATAAATTTATAATATCATTCTGTTCTTTAGATAAATGATGGCCATTAATTAAATTCCTGTGAAGTATTTGTGTGAAAAAGTTTTACACACCTGTAAAATATTTAAATTTATGATACACATAAATTAAACCTTTTAATTATAAGGAATTTATTATTTGTTTTAAAGTACTAACTCTCATAAAGAAAGTAAAAAGAATCATATATTGTACATTGATTCACATGGTTTTCCTAATTATAGTTTCTATTTTTTTTTTATTGGAGTTGTAAGTATAATATTTTATTCTTTTTGCATACACATTCTGGAAACAACTTTTTATGAAGAAAGATGATAAGATTGCGGCTCGTTAATATAGTTTTAATATAAACAAAAAAGGAAAAAGGATTAGAGTAATGTATTTTTTTTTATTATAATTTTGAATATTTCTTAACGAAGGTTATGTATATAAATAAAAGGTGAGAGGACCGCAACTGAAGGACACGGTGGACGTGTTGGCACTGAAGCCATGCGTCCTCACTTTAATCGAAGGTATTTTTAAAATTATTTTTACACTAACCTATAGATTATTTTCAATTAATAAGAAATAAATGAATTAAAAACTGTACGACGTCGTGTTCTTATTTGCAGAGGATTATGACGAAGATAGAGCAGTGACCCACGTCAGACGGCTACTAGACATCGTGGCCTGCACGACGAGCTTCGGCCACTCGTCGGAGGCGAAGAATGTGAACTCTCACGCGCCGCCGCCATCGGCGGCAGCGGTTGACGGAGATGGCGAGATAAGCCACTCGTGCCCTAGGCTGGGGAGCTTCTACGAGTTTTTCTCTCTTTTGCATCTCACTCCTCCTTTCCAATGTACAATCCTCTTTCTCTTCCTTTGGGTTTCTTTTCTTCGTTTCCGTGTCTGAAGCTCCTGAGTTCGCGACAGATATAAAGAAAACAGTGAGACGACGAGTTCCGGAGATATTAGAGGCGGATCATCTCTTCTCCTTTGATGTAAATATATTTACGCATTTGTAATTTTTGTTACTTTTTCGAGCGAGAATAGAAAAATAATTAAATCTCTTCGTTTATGCTTATTAGGTGAAGCTATGTAACGGGAAAGTAGTCCACGTTGAAGCTTGCAGAAATGGATTTTGCAGTTTTGGAAAGCAGCAGATATTTAGTCATAACCTTGTTGATTTGTTAACACGGCTTAGTAGAGCTTTTGATACTGTTAGTGTTCATGCCTGTGCGTAAATGCTTACTTTGGATAGGGTTTAGGCTAGTCCTAACTTCGGTTAGTTTTACGAATTTCTTTTCTCAATTTCAGGCGTATGATGATCTATTAAAAGCATTTTCAGAACGTAACAAGGTACCGCACACCTTTTTTATTTGTTTTTCTTATTCATTATGTTTATACCTTGCTGTAACTAGTGAATGGAAGTACCGTAGAACAGTTTAATAACTATTTTCATGTGCTTACTTGTGCTCTGTTGTTTCCCATTTCCTTTTGTCCTTTCAGTTTGGGAATCTCCCTTATGGCTTCAGAGCCAACACATGGCTTGTTCCTCCTGCAGTGGCGCAATCACCGTCAGTTTTCCCTCCACTTCCTGTGGAGGATGAAAATTGGGGAGGAAATGGTGGCGGTCTAGGGAGGGATGGGAAATTTGATTTGATTCCTTGGGCAAAGGAGTTTTCATTTATTGCATTTATGCCTTGCAAGACAGCAGAAGAAAGGCAAATCCGTGATAGAAAAACGTTCCTTCTCCACACCTTATTTGTTGATGTAGCCATTTTGAGAGCTATTAGGGCTGTTAAACATGTAATGGAAGAGTCAGATTTACAGAGTTCTATTACAGAAAATGATATTATTTTCACCGACAGAGTAGGTGACTTGAGTATTAGAGTAATGAAGGATGCTTCCGTCGCTAACCGCAAGGTTGATTCGAAAATTGATGGAGTTGAAACTACTGGAATAAATCAAAAGGATCTAATACAGAGAAATCTTCTGAAAGGAATTACTGCTGATGAGAATACCGCAGCCCATGTATGATAATTTTTACATAGAAAGACTGGTTGAAGTTCTTTAAAAAGCTGTTTCTTTGCCATTGTATAACTGATAAACACTCTACATTCTGCATGCAGGATATTACCACTTTAGGTGTTGTTGTTGTGAGATATTGTGGTTATGTGGTTGCTGTGAAAGTTGAGGGGGGAGAAAATGAAAATGTCAACTCTTCATCTTATCAAAGTATTGAATTGTTTGATCAACCAGATGGTGGTGCCAATGCACTCAACATTAACTGGTACTTCCTCTAATCTCAAATTTATGTGAAAAAAAACATCTATAGTGGACCAAGATATAAACAAATCTTAACTAATTTAACCCTATTTAATGATATCATCCCCACAATACCGTTTATTGAAGTGGGATTGTATTTTCACAGTTTGGGAAAAAATATTTTTTAAAATGAAATTAGTAAAATTTAATGATGTTAGTTTTCTGAATTAGCGTGAATTAGTTTTTTACTATTGGCTTATATATGAGCCTAGGGCAGTATTCCGTAACCATTCAATGTAGTAGTTTTACTACTTTACATTATGCTCGTGTGCTCATAAACTATGTGCTCTCTCTCCTCCTTTTTGTGTATTATGTTTGTAATTTTATCAGCTGGACCTACAGCATGAGAGAGAATTATATTTATGAATAAGATCTAACCATGGTTTTAATGTTTTTTTCTTAAATATAAGACTGTAAAATTAGAATCTAATTCAGTGTTTTTAAAGTTTTACTGTGTCTGTAAAGCACGGACACACATCTAGAGAATGGCATGTCTGACATTTTTCAAACACAAGCCAGGACACTTGTCCAATACACCTTGGACACATGTTGGGCATCCATGTTCTGTGTCACAATTTACTTATCTTTTGCCGTCTCGGACGGGCTAAGAGAGCGATCTGGCCTTACTTATGGCTAACATTATCATAAAAAAAGATCATTATTAAGAGTCTTCTTATATTAATATCGTGAGACTCCATATTTTCTGAGACACCATATCGTAGAACTTTACTGATTATTTGAAGAGATATGATTCATCTTATTATCTTGGGATCTTTTTTTGTAAAGGTTGCATTGTGAATCAATCCTTCTTAATTACTGTCATCATATGAAAATTGTAAAGCTTAACAACTTTGTTTTCAGAAGTTAATATATATATATATAAATATTAATTCTAATCAATTTAGATTTTTTGTCTTCTTGAGTGTATAATATATATATATATAGAGAGAGAGAGAGAGAGAGAGAGGGAGAGAGAGAGAGAGGGATACACAGATAGATATATCTTATATTTTGGACATTAGTTGTGTCCTGTTGTTTGTGTTAGAGTTGGTGTTTCATAGTGTAGGATGTGTGATTAAGAAAGTTCCATTGGGGGTTTCTTTTGATGAAATTCATAAACTTGATTTGGTTGTTTATTCTGCTATTTCTTCTTCTTCTTCTTCTGCATTTGGAGGATTTTTTGTTGTTGCTAGTTTTCATTTATGGAGCCACTCTTCAGTTTTCTTTCTAACTTGTCTGTTTTTATTTTATGGCTTTTGTTACAGTTACAGCTTTCTTTGGTTGATCCCTTGATCTAGTTCTTGTTCATCAACCATTACAAGATCTTTGGGCCTGTAATTATTTTTTATTTTTTTGCAGTTTAAGACTACTTCTCAACTCAGCACAGTTGGAGAAGAATAGACCCAATCAGATGCAAATGCCTGAGACTGAAGAGCTTGGAGTTTCTCAAGCTTTTGTGGAGAGGCTTATTAAAGAAAGCCTTTCTAAACTTGAGGAAGAGGAACCTGGTTTGGACAATTTCATAAGATGGGAACTTGGAGCATGCTGGATACAACATTTGCAAGACCACAATACTGAAAAGGATAAAAAACCGTTGTTGGATAAGGCTAAGAATGAAATGAAGGTTGAGGGGCTAGGGAAACCCTTTAAATCCCTCAAGAATAATAAAAATAAATCTGATCTTAGTGTGAAACTGGCATCTGAAAACTCCAAATCTCATCTGGCATGTATTAATGGAGAACCTGAAAGTGCTTTGGTGCCCTCGGTAGAATCCAAACATGAAACAGCAGCAGCAGAAAATGAGCTTGTGCTAAAGGGTTTGCTATCTGAAGCAGCTTTTACTCGGTTAATAGAATCAGGAACTGGACTTCACAGCAAGGTATTTTCTTCAAGGTCTAACAAAGTATCTGTAAATTTTCCAGTATTTGAACCTAACTATTACATCAAACATCTGACCTAAATTGCTTTGTGTTATCATCAGTCAATGCAAGAGCTGATTGACTTGTCTCAGAAATATTACATGGATGTTGCTCTCCCAAAGCTGGTAATGATAGGAATTTCACGCCTAGTTCTCTGAAAAGGCATTCTGATTGATAAGATTATGATCATTCCCTTTTTAGTATTTGTAACAACAACAACAATAATAATAATAATGATTATATGCAATACAGGTTGCAGATTTTGGCTCATTGGAACTCTCTCCTGTGGACGGACGCACCTTAACTGATTTTATGCATACTAGGGGTCTACGTATGCGTTCTCTTGGACATGTTGTTAGTGCTCTAAACTTGTTTTCTTACTTTGTGTAGTTCTAATAAATAATGATATTGACCAAAAGAAGCTCTTTGTGTGGCCCTCTTTATGTTTGAATACTTTCTGCATTTTTCGATAGAACTTATAGTTTGCAAGTATTTGGTTAACATCTTTCATGATATAATTACTACTCTAATTCTTAATATATGACTATAAAACACACTTGACCATCAGGTTTCTTCACAAATTATATCACTTGCTCATAGAGGTGGGTATGCAGACCCAAGTCCGCAGACCTTCATGGATAACGGACTTTTTCTTAATCTGCATGATCACATTCTATTTACAACAGTTGGCGATCAGATTTCTTCACAAATTATATCACTTGCCCATAGGGGTGCCTATATAGACCCAGGTCCACGGACCTTCATGGATAATAGACTATTTCCTTCTTAATCCACATAATTATATTCAATCTACTGGCCCCGTCTGTTAAACATGTTGGCTTCACAGGTTTAATCCATGTATTCGCCGACTAGTCCACGGATTTGAAACTGTAGCATTTAGACAAAATAGTTGTGTAAGTTTATTAAATTTCAATTTAATTTTACAGATAGTAGTTTGATAGATAATTTGCTAGATATTAGTATGATAGATGATATTTTAGAAAATGAAAGAAAAAATAAATAGTTTTTTTTTAATTAGTAGATTTTTCATTTTTCTGGATCACTATTTAGGCCTGTGGACTGGTCCATTTATTTGGGCTTTTGTGGATCAGATAGAGACCTAGATGAAAAGATTGATCTGGACTTATCCAGACCATTTGAAGAGCAAGTGACTGGGTTGTAACCAGGTGGACCGGTCCGCTTACTCACCCCTATTTGCTCATAGTTTTGACATCCAGATTTCTTCTCTCTCTTCTGTACTGTTTTGTTTTCCACCCTTGTTGTACTGTCTACCTCCATTCTTTTAGAAGTTTTTATATTCAAAGGCTAAACAGAGTAAAGATTTTGTGTCATGTTTAAATTTATATTGGCTTTTTCATATTGCATGACATTTGCCTCTTATAAAATTCTTTTTATAGGTCAAGCTTTCTGAAAAACTATCACATGTACAATCACTTTGTATTCATGAGATGATAGTTCGAGCTTTCAAGCATATCCTGCAGGCAGTGATTGCAGTTGTTGACAAGGAGAAAATGGCTGCATCCATTGCTGCTGCATTGAATTTGCTGCTTGGTGTTCCTGAAAACAGAGAGTCAGATAAATCGTGCAAAATCCACCCCCTTGTATGGAAATGGCTAGAGGTATTTCTGAAGAAGCGATTTGATTGGGATCTTAGCAGCTTGAATTACAGTGATGTGAGGAAGTTTGCGATTTTGCGTGGCTTATGTCATAAGGTATTGGAAGTAGGCTATAGAATCTGCAGTATCTGTTACATTTTAGTTTGCACGGGAATGGAGTCATACATTTACATCCTTTTCATATTTCCATTTATTAGGACTCTTTGAGCTAAATGTTATGATTCACTATGATAATTACATGCTGAGCACCCAAGCACTTGGGGAACCTTCCCTTAAAAGCTAGCTATCAAAGGGGTAAACCAAGCCACTTAAGTACTCCTCTCTGATCATTCCACTTGTTGTGGGACTTAGGCACCTTATAATACCCTAGTCTCTATCAGATTAGAGGTTTAATTTGTGATCATGAAATAGAATGTATAGGTTGGCTGGATTTTCTAAGTTAAAATATCCTCTAATAATTATTTGCCTGTAACGCAGGTTTGCACAGCCATAATGTGTTGGTGTCCACATTTTCTTAGACTTTTACCCTTCAATTGCTCTCCAAACCATCTACTACTCTCTTTCAGATTCCCACGTTAAATTAAGTATATTAAACTTCTAAAAAGATGATTTAAAAAAATCAAATTTGACATTTTTTAAAGAAAAATGCAAAAAAGACAGGCAGTGCCTATCTTTGATAGTACTTATAAAGATGTTCATGAATCATAACGGTTTCCCCATATGCATGTGTGTATATTGGTAATTAGGTACACTATTTACACATGTTCTGACTTAAACTAATTATAGATTGTAGTTCTTATGGTTATCTATTGAAAATGACATTCAAGTTGTTTCTTCAATGACAGTCGATTTTTGCTGTTACCTTTCATGTTAGGTTGGGATTGAGTTTGTTCCAAGGGATCTTGATATGGATTGTCCAATTCCCTTCCAGAAATCTGATATTGTAAGCTTGGTCCCAGTTCACAAGGTAATAACATAAACAAGACAAGACCATTGTAGGATCTCTTGTCTAATGGTTTGGAAATTTACTGATATATCCAAACTTTGTAAACTGTACATCCTTTGCAGCAAGCAGCATGCTCATCCGCAGATGGCAGGCAGCTATTAGAGTCATCAAAAACAGCTTTAGACAAGGGAAAGCTAGAAGATGCAGTTTCCTATGGAACAAAGGTATCTGCCCTTTGTCAGGAAATTCTATGAACTTGTGACAATTTACTTCAAAAGCAAATGCCTTTTCATATTTTCATATGATGACTGCTATATTTCGTGGTGACAGGCTCTTGCCAGACTTGTAGCAGTTTGTGGCCCCTATCATCGGATGACAGCGGGAGCATACAGCTTACTTGCTGTAGTTTTATATCACACTGGAGACTTCAATCAGGTCTTGTTTGTTGTCATTCTGTTTTGATTTTGAGACATTTTGCATTAGAAACCAAAGAAGCATATATAACCTAGATAAATCAATTTTAGTTTGCAGTGTTTCACCTCTGTTGACTATAGTTCAATGTTAAATATGTAATCTAATTTTTTTTGGTTGCTGAATTCAATTCCAATTTATTGAGTTTTTTATTCCAACCACAGGCTACAATTTATCAACAAAAAGCTCTGGATATTAATGAGAGAGAGCTGGGTCTGGATCATCCAGATACTATGAAGAGTTATGGGGATCTTGCAGTTTTCTACTACAGACTTCAACATACAGAGCTGGCTCTGAAGTATGTTTTGTTCTTGCAGTGGTGATGCATAATTGTGCATGGACTTCTCATAATTAAAACTTCCCTTTGTTTTTCTTACCTTATATGACTAATCATTAATGTATTAATTGAAAATAATAATTTATTAGGTAACAAAAGGCATTACATATAAAGGAGAGGATGTGCTATCCATCTTGTGGTGCACTGGAAAAATTATTAGGGAAAAATAGAGGAATGTATTACTTCTAAACTGATGAAAGAATTCTATCCCTGGGTACAGAGTTGTTTACAATAGGAAAATAAGGAAAAGACAAACAAGAAAAGTCTAAGTGTTCTAGAGGCCTTGTGTCTTCCAAGGCCCCAGTTCTGTAATTCTAGCCCTCATCCCTCTCAATGATTTCCTACACTTAAATTCTTTCTCCACACATCCAACTCACATTCCTTCTTTCCACCACTGCCAGATTGGCAGTTGGCAGGTGTACCACAACTCCTTCTCCTTACATAATACACACACCTTAGTCACATTGGGTTTTGGCTTCGGGTTCTCATCACTACTTAATTGGCTGTCTAGTCTGATATTCTTAACAGAATAAGATTAATGATAACCAGTTTAAAATAGTGGCTCTGGATTTAGAATTTTCTGAATGTTAGTCAATATTTATGATGATTTCTTTCATTTGTTTACTGATTTTGAATGTTATTACAGACATCTAGTTACCTTGGGCTTTGGCTCCAGGTTCTCATCACTACCTAATTGAGTCGTCTAGTCTGATATTCTTAATGGAATAAGATTAATGATAACCAGTTTAAAATAGTTGCCATGGATTTGTGATGATTTATTTAATTTGTTTACTGATTGGCTCTGCAACTGTTTTCAACCAGGTATGTAAAGCGCGCTTTATATCTTCTGCATCTAACGTGTGGCCCATCTCATCCAAACACTGCTGCAACATACATTAACGTGGCTATGATGGAGGAAGGTCTTGGAAATGTACATGTCGCTCTTAGATATCTTCACAAAGCTCTAAAGTGCAACCAAAGATTACTTGGTCCAGATCATATTCAGGTTTTATTTTCATTTTATTTCTTGCCTCTGCCAAGTTTGTTTAACTTTACCTTTATCTAAAATTTAATATTTGAATTCTCCCATGAATTTATAAAACGTGAATGCTAAAAGGTGGACTCTATTAATGAGGATTAAACTTAGGAATTTTAAAACAGAAAATCTGTACAAATATTAGTTCCAGTACTTATTTAAAGTCATCAGAAATACCAAAATAATATCAGTTCTCATCTCTTTGTTTTAATCTGTATATTCTTAGAATTTTAATTCTGTGCAGACTGCTGCAAGTTATCATGCAATAGCAATAGCACTCTCATTGATGGAAGCATATCCTTTGAGCGTACAGCATGAGCAAACAACATTGCAAATTCTGCGGGCAAAACTTGGTCCAGATGACTTGCGGACTCAGGTATAAATAACAAAAGTACCCAGTAATTCAGAAGATGAGGAAATAACGATAATACACAACTTTGAAGTGGGTAGAGTGATGTCTTAAATGATGTGGTGAAGTTGTATATGTATTGGAAAACCACCTTACCCATAGACCGTAGCCATAATAGTTCCAGCTTCTTTGTTGGTTGCCTTAGTTGTATCCTCAAGAGTGGTGTTTAGTCTCACATCAACTAGAGATATGACTTAAATAGAACTAAGTTTGGGCAGTTCTCACTTTACAAGTATGTTTTGTAGACCTGAGTTAGATCTTCAGTCCAAATTTTAAGAGTTTGAGTAGTTTGTATCACAATTAAAATAATCCTATTTATCATTCTCATTAAACTAATAGTTCATTAAGTAAGTTCCCCTTTACTGGTCTCACAAAGAATTAATACAGTTTTCCATAATCTAAATTTGTATAAAATGTCACAGGATGCTGCTGCTTGGCTTGAGTATTTTGAGTCCAAGGCTATAGAACAACAAGAAGCTGCACGGAATGGTACTCAAAAGCCAGATACATCTATTGCTAGCAAAGGCCATCTAAGGTATAATAAAACTGCCTTGGCTGTATGGATCGGGTACTTTTATAGCCACTACTCATGCATACGTGTAATTTAATCTAGTACTAATAGCTGTTACTTGTGCATAAGTGTCTTTTAATAGACCTCACATGTAGGGATGAAAATAGGTAAGGTGTGGCTTACAAGGGTCAGTGGCCTAGCCTCGAGATTAGGCAAAGGCCGGGCCTATTCTACTAAAGAAGTTAGGCCAACACCTTTTAAAAATTCTATTCAATTAAAAGGTCAGGCTTTTGACCATTTCAAAAGCTGTTTGTGCCTAATAGAATGGTTTTATTAAGTAAATATAAATAGTTTAATAATAATATTATTGTTTTTTAACTTTATTGTAATCTTTCTACATTATATACGTTTTATTGAATTAAGACGCTCGGGCCAGTTGACCCACCAAACATAGGTCCATAAACCTATATAGAGGTAGGTTTGTGGTCCTATAAAATAGATTTTTACATAGACTTTTAAATGGACTTTTAGGTCAGATTAGGCTTTTAAAAGGTCAAGCGAATCCTCAAAGAAAGGCTTATGTCAAGTAATAGTCTAAGCTTGGACCTTAGGTCTGGGAGATAGGTTAGGCCTATTAAGGGCAACCCATTTCCACCCCTACTTATGGGTGAATTTCTGTCAAGTTTTGGTTTTGGAGATTATAATATGTAATTTTATTGCAAATTATTTGATATTTCTAGCCAATGGCTATTGATGCAACCTTTTGTTGTTCTCTTCTTGAGGTTTGACTGTCTTCTTTCTACAATGCTTCGAATCATCTGCAACATGTTCATTGTAATTGGATGAAATTCCAATTCTAAAATGTATAGATAATTAGACGCCGATTGATATAGAATATGATATGGGCTTGAACACTGTTACTAAGCAAATTTTTGAAGGTTCAGGTGTTTATTGAAGTTTGGGGTATCAGATTCCAGTATATGTCTAGCACAAACATGATTCCTTTTTCTAAATGTTTGACATCTGCTATTCGTAGTGTGTCAAAACTTCCCATTAACATCTTCAAATTTGGAAACTGACATGTTATATGTGTATCATATACATTCTCACATAAATTTTACCCCGACTCATTATATTTACATGGAATTTGTCAGTGTGTCAGACTTGCTTGACTACATTAATCCAAGTCATGATCCCAAAGGGAGAGATATTGCACTAAGGAAAAGAAGCCAGATAACTAAGGTATAGTGCATATTTACTGATCTCAATATTTTTAACTTATATTAGTTTGAGATCTTGGTTAAAAATATACAGAATAGTTTTCTGATTGCTACTTATATACATTTTCTGATATTGCTAAAATGTTTGCATAGGTTACTTTCTTGACACCGTTGTACAATGTATTAACTGAAAAAAATATGGAATAAACTTCAGGACTAATTCAGTCTATAGTTAGAATGAAAACTGCAATGGAGGAATCTAATCGGATACCCAAGGGAGCTCTTATTTATTTTTCCCTTTAATGTTGAACTGTTACTGCATCAGCCATGCAGGTTCACCATTTTAAATTGTTGCAGTAACTGCCTACTTGATGTTTTCTTGTATGTATTTTAATAATACTAATTTCACAAAGAAATAATTAGCAGATGAGGATGGAATCCTGCCAGAACATTGGCTCAGCAAGTTCTGATGAGTCATGGAAAGAAACTCCAAGAGAGACTTCAGATGAAGTAATACTCATACCTGGAGCAGGTGTTGCTGTAGATACTGATCTGGAGACCAACTCAGCACCTGATTCAGAACAGCCCATTTTAGAAAAGACCTCGGATGAAAAACAAGTTTCTGTTGAAATATTGTCTGAAGCACCTGCTGATGGTGAGGATGGATGGCAACCAGTTCAACGGCCAAGATCATCTGGTTCAAATGGCCAGCGGCTGAAGCAAAGACGAGCAACAATTGGTAAAGTTTATTATCAGAAAAAGAAAGTGGAATCTGACATAGACTATACTTATGGGAAGAGTAGTGATCAGAACAGTAGATATTATATTGTGAAGAAGAGAACAATATCCCATGGTGTTTATGCTGATGATCATAGTGTAAACATATCCCAAGGTACTAAATTTGGAAGGAAAGTGGTCAAAGCTGTTGCATACAGGGTGAAGTCCATGTCTGCATCTGATAAGACTACTGTAAAAGATTCATCAGAAATTGGTGACAAACTAATCAGTTCTTATTCACAACTTGGTTCAGTTTCATCACCAAATGATAATAGTACTATGAAGACTTCTATAGTTAGTATTGGGAAATCTCCTTCATACAAAGAAGTGGCAGTGGCTCCTCCTGGGACAATTTCCAAGTTGCAAATCTATAATCCTCAAAGTAACATTCCTGGTTTTGGCGTGGGCAAACATGAAGAGGAAGATTTTAAAATTCATTCAAATTCTGAACCAACCCCGGAAGAGGTAAAAAGTACATTAAAAGCGAAGGAAAAAAATTCTCTCTCAAATTCTTTGGATGATTCAAATCATACTAATGATTCTGAAAGGAAACAAACACAGTTTACTGATTCTGTTCAAGAAAATTTGGAGAGTGCTAAATGGGTTGATTCTGTGGATGTTGAGGTTCATGAAACAGTTGATAATATCATAATGATTGATGCAGTGGAGGATCATGTGGATTCTCATAAACTTGAGGTTGACACTAGCAACTCTGACTGTTTTGAACTCCCTAATCATACCATCTCACAAGAAGGTGAAGATTTAAGAGTCAGTGTTTCTCCATCAAGTCAGGGTGATTCCCAGGGCATCCCATATAAGAAGTTATCTGCATCTGCAGCTCCATTCAATCCGGCACCAGGCATTGCTCGAGCTGCACCAGTTGCCTTGAATGCAACACTTCCTTCTGCTTCTGGTGCTGTTCCGCCAATTGGCCCCTGGCCAGTAAATATGAATGTTCGCCATGGACCTGCTACCATGTTACCAGCAGTTACCCAAATGTGTTCGACTCCTCACCATGTATACCCATCTCCTCCACCTACACCAAACATGATACAACCATTGCCATTTATGTATCCTCCTTATACTCAGCCTCAATCAATACCATCCACCAATTTTCCAGTTACTAGTAGTGCATTTCATGTCAATCAGTTCACATGGCAATGTAGTATGAACCCGACTGCATCTAATTTTGGTCCCAATGCAGTATGGCCTGGTTGTCATCCGGTGGAATTTCCTCTTCTAGCGCCTAGCACCAAACCAATCCCTGATTCCATTTTGGAGCCACAAAAACAGTGTCATGTTTCAAAAAATTCTAGCTCAGCTTTTGTTCTGCCAGAGGGCACTAATAACGTTGGTGGATACAAGAAAGAGGTGCAACCTTTAGAATCAGAGACTAGCGAGGATGAAGTGGGTAGAGTTCACACAGAAAGTGTAAAGGAAAATGGGAATCCTAATTTTCATGGGTTTGAAAATGCTGGCGACAAACCCAAAAATAACATTGGCTTGAGTAAGATCAGCAGAAATGAAAAGAACATAGATGGTGAGAAAACCTTCAGTATTTTGATTAGGGGAAGAAGAAACCGGAAGCAGACACTAAGAATGCCAATAAGTTTGCTAACTAGACCCAATAGCTCACAGTCATTCAAGGTTATTTATAACCGTGTAGTTAGAGGAAGTGATGTACCCAAGTCCATCAACTTATCTTCTGGAAGAGATTAGCTACTGCTTAACCCAAAGTTTCTTTGTTGTTACTAATAATGAACTGTAGAAGAATTACTGCCAATAAAGAAGAAATATCTCACAATTTCACGTGCAAAACGATGTGGTTTTCGATCATTTATGGAACTCAATCACAATTTCCCTGCCGCTAAATTATGTGGCTGCCTTGCCATTTGGAAAGTTTCTGTGAGTATTCTACTTATCCTGCAGAAATTTAACTTTTGGAAAAGTGAATACAATGTCGTATAATTTATTCATTCTGTCCATTGCCCCCAAACAACACGTGCTCTAAAAAACAATGCATAATTTATTGTTTGAAGAAAATATGGTTGTACCAGTGAAACCTCTTACGTCATGGAATTCAGATTTGACCTTGACTGAAACATGGAGGGCAGGAGGGTTTTTTTTTTGAGGTACTTCCACTAACAAAAGCTGGAGCTATTTTATTCATTCCGTTGTCCCAGCTAGTCAGAGTTTTGAATCATCTTGAATGACTAGGGTGCATTATTTGATGATTAGTTGCGACGTGGAAATGTTCTTGATGATTAGAGCAGCCAATAGTTTTTGTTCAGCATGCAGGGTCATCGCTATCAGTTTTGGGGTTTCAGAGGCACCTTGACGGTGAAAAACATTTATTCATTATCAAGTTAGGCAATTTTGACATGCTGAATAACAGGATTAAAGATCGTGTCTAATTTTCCTTTTGTTACATCATTGACAATATCTCTGTTAATTAATTTGGTTCTTTTGTATATACTTCCTCTGAATACTTTTCCGTGTATTGGTGGTTCTCTTTTGCTGTTTGTCTTCATATATATTTTGTTACATTTTGAATCTTGTGATAGTTCTATTAATGATGATCATTGTTTGATACAATTGAGTAGAAGTATGAACTCTATCAGACGACAAATTTGTGTGCGCCCGTGAACAGATTTCATTTAATCACACTTATCGTGTACAGTTAAAAACAATTAGCAACATTATTTGTAATTCAGTTCAAGTATAACAAGAAAATAAGGGACACTTAAATGTATTTAATGGAATAACCGAATAAACAAGCCTCGGCAGCAACGTTTATTTTGATTAACATCTATTTTTTTTTCTTACAAGGCCAAGAAAAATTCCATTATTTGAGTCCTGCTAACTAGTGTAAAGACTGGTTAAGGAATCGATGTATTGATTAGCATTTTCTTTCAATTTTACGAAAAAGAAAAGGTTGATGAATTGTACCTAGTTGGGATTGAGTTTTGTACAGGGAACAAGTAATGCTATTATATACGATAAGGTTCCATGGATATCATCCTAACAAGTGTCTGCACCTGGAGAGAAAAATAATAGAATAGAAATAGATATAGTAGATGAGCGATATGATATGTTTAATCAGAGTGATAAATAAACGAGGTATTAATCGAGTGTTCAAAAAATGATAATCTATCAATTTTAAGGTCATTTTATAGCGAGTTATTTATATTGCCAAGGTGTCAATATCTAATTTTTCTGCCAATCCATTGTTGATTGGGAATGCAGCAAACCCTATATATTCCTGCCTGTTGAACAGATTACAAACTCGTGTTCTTGGAAAATCGACGGTTTGGGGCTATGGAACTATGTGCTCATTTAATAAAATATTATCACTCACCAAAATCCGATCCTTAAATTTCAACACATTTTCATAGAAAAATAACAGAATATAAATGTAAACGTGGGCATCATATTCCTGATCATGAAGACCCAATAAAGAAAGCAAAAAGGTTCAATCTCAAGTAACAGGTTCAGTTGAGGAAGAAGACAAACGTTAGGATTGTCCGTCTTGGCAAACTTCTAGGTGGCTAATATATCTATCTACACCAAGAAACCTCCACATCTCAGTTCACATGTAGTAGGGTGAATGAGGTTTAGTCTGAACTGAAGTTTCTGAATGCGGCAATTGACACAACTTGTACAAGTGCAAACAAAACTGGGAGCAAACACATTCACCCTGCTTCAAGGAAGTAACATACATAAAAGATAAGCTGAGATTGATAAGTTGGCTCTTCAGCATAAATTTCAGTAAGCAGATGAAGTAGTGTGAAACAAGGGAAGCGTTACGTACCTTTAGCAAGATTGGTTGGAAAGGTAGCTTCTCCAACTGAGTCCATTTGGAAAGTGTGAGGAAGAGAACGCTTTTGTGACCTTTTCAAATATGCCATTACTTCGAGAACGATAACTGCCACAAGTATAATGCTAACAAGGAATCCATAGCCTATCTTCCAATTATTCCCTGCACCCGCAGCTCGCATCCCCAACACTATATTCAAGGCTGCAAAGAAAAGCGCCATTCTTCCAAACCAACTGTGATACAAATTCCAAATGTTTCTAAACTTGGAATCCTTGTCTGGCCTCAAGAAAAATGCCAATATCTGAACCCACACCTTAAAATGTCAGTTCAATTTGTACTTTACATGGAAAGCATATATCTCAAGCATCAAGCTAAATTTTATGCTGCAAGTTAAAAATTGGAGTACTATCTCTGTCTCTATTTCTTAACTAATATAAAGACCTCCTTTACTAATTCATACAAATGTTAATTCAGTTAAGGGTCTGATAGTGATAGGTAGAGGACTGAACATTGAGTGTGATACATGAGATGAGTCAGTGGCAGACCTGAAGAATACTTAGGACAAGGACAAAGATGCCTATGCCTCTGTGAGCTGGTATGTGGACATGCACACTTCTATAGAGTTGTAATCCAAGAAGGACTGTGGCAAGCCCAAATGCAAATCCCACAAATTGAATGACTGAATGGAGATAGAACCATAGGGGATCCTTATGCCTGAAGTACCTACCAATAATTGCCCCCACAGGCAGGATTAGGCCCCACCCTATTATACCCACTATTCCATGGTTCTTTCTCATCTCAACCAACCAATTGGACACTGGGCCCGTAGAACCTGCCACAACAAGTATAATTCTCAAATTTCTTTTCTGGAAAATTTTCATCATATAGTACTCTCTACGCAAGTTATACATCACGTCACATGAAAAAGACATCCGAATAAAGCCTAGTTCCAGTTTATGCCCATCAAATAAAATGTTCAGCACTTTGGATCCTAAAAGTAGAATTTTGGAGTGAAAAAATGGATTTGTTAAAACATCAATTAAAGCGATTTTTTCCTTCAAAAACTTGAATTAGGCTTTATTCAAGTGTTTGTGCAACAGCATAGCATAATTAATTATGAAGTAAAGTGGGACGTCTGGTTTTGCACACCTGAAGAAAAATCAAATATAACTGCTGTTTTGTCTTCATGTTTTGACAGATGATGGTTCAGTGGACGTTTAGTACTGAAAGCCAATAAAATCGGTTGCTTCCCAAATGGAATTGTCGTTTGTAGCTGAAACGCTATATAAATTTCAGCTCCATTTGTTGCCACTGCAGCTGGTACATTATTTAGAGGCAGTTCACCTTTCTCTACGATCACTTCTGATTGCCTCCTACCCCTTAGATAAAATTGCTTGACTTTTGCATGACCATGTTTGTTAGTCCATCCTACCATCGCACTGGAACCAGCCATCATGCCATCCCTTGAAAATCCGATTCCCACCCATCCAACAGTGTAGGGAGCAGATAATATGATAGTTGTTGTATCACCTGTCTTGGTGTACTGCAAAGGAACAATCATGACATTCAAATTATAAGAAATCAATCATTTGCAGCTAGATAGGTTTTACTTTATAGAATTCGGCAGTTCTAAAATTATTTGAAACAAATTATCACAAACTAAAGAATCTGTCAAATGGTAAATTTGTTTGTTGGTTTTCATAATAGTTATCTTTAACATTTAGCAAAGATTATTTTTTATTGATCAATGTTCAAGGCTATTAAACTCAAAAAACGAGGCCACCCATTACCAAAGAAACAACAGATCATAGTAAACAAGTTTCAACAACGGTACGGGTTCTTTAAGATAAAAAGAGGAAGTAAAGGAGTAGAACCTACAACCAAGCATTAGAATTCTAGTTCAGCTTGAACTTACCCTCAATTCGTATGAATGCCAAACAGGTTTGCAAATGGTAGAGGATATATTCTGATACGGTGGAGGGAGGAAAATCTGATAATTTGTGTTCTTGCAGTTACCTTCTGATACAATACTGTTGCTTCCAGTGTCATCAGCTAATGTTACGATCTTGAAGTTCAACACAAAATTCAGAATACACACTTCGGCAATAGAACGCCATATCTGAGTCCAAGATCTTAGCTTTGCCATTCATAGACTGGATCCAAGGCTACTACAATGGTGGTTACCAAGGTCAAGAATAAGAGAGGAAATATGAATATGAGGGTCTAACAAGACAGTTGAGAGGTGTTAGTCTCTTGCGTTTGAAGGTTGGAATTTGGTTGTTGGCTTGGTGGGTGGGGATAGTAGTTGGTACCGAGAGGTAATCATCACCCCCTTCTATTCTTGAGAACACTACATTTAACTGCATTCTTTCAAGGATTGGAGCTTTTTACTCACATTTCTATATATTCTAAATTTCAAATTTCTGTACAACTTAACTTTTGTATAGTTATCTTATCTGAGGAAGATGGAGGCAAGGCTTTGCTTCAGAAACAAGATAAAACAGGAAAAAGTTATCATTATTTAGCAAAATAGGAAGTAAAAGGAACTAAAAGGCTGAAGCAAGTTACCAAATAACTCAAAAATATCTGTTTTTGTGCTGCCCATTGGTGGAGCAACTTGAAACTGGACAAATTTGATGTAGATGGATAAACCTGTTCTTGACTTTTAAAATGGGGATTGGATCATTGGTCTTTACTAGGATACGCGGGATGTAAAGACATATTTACATTCAGACATAGGTTGTGGTCCTCATAGTGATACTCTCTATAATATTATCTCTCAACATTCCTCAAGTATTCATTCTCGTTTTGGATTTTGTCTACTGGGTTGCTGATGACAAAAGTAGTATAATTTACTATTTATTTATGTTTCTTTTAGTTAAGACTTAAGAGACAGGGGTTTGAGGCAAACGATGAACAAACAAACATGAAGGTAATTTCATGATGCCTTTGCTGCTGATTTAAAAGAAAACATACAAAACGGAGAATGAATCTAATGCATGGAGACACATCTCGCAGAAGCGCTTGGGAGATAAATGGATCGTCCTAGAATGCATGCAAAAAGATCTAAAAGTTATTAATTTTAATGTTCACAAGGAAACATGTAACATGTTAATGTTTCTACGGAATGCAAAGCGAGTTAGTACATAACGGTATCTTTAAGAAAAACAATTGCCAGATCGAAGAGAAGCTAAAAAGCACTCACATTCCGACTCCAGATTTAGCTTTGATGTTTACGTTGAAAAATGGTGATTTATGGCTCAAATAATAAGATTCTTCCGACCACAGGAGACATGCTAAATGGGTTTAGTTCCTGTTTCATGCATACTGAATTACATTTGATTCATTAATTATGAAAAAGTTATGCTAACTCTGGCCGTCAGCTTTCTGTAGCTGTATGTGCAAGAACATTATTCGATTAACACTGTGCACTAGGCTGCACCTTTTAGAAGCAGTTTAATATGACATTTTTCTTAAATAAACTCTTTATGTATGGAAAATAAAGGGGATAAAGAATGCTCTAGAAGGAAAACAATAGACAACTTCATATACTATTCATGCTGATCAAATCTTCAGTGTGTATTTGGATCAGCTTTATCTAAAACCACTTACAATTACTGAGACAGCTTTTGATAAAGAGCAATTTGTTTTCCTAAAAACTAATCAACACAGCATGCACTGTATTATTCCCATTCGCAGCATGTTAAGCACTTTGACAACAAAGCATAACTCTTTTCTAGCAGTATTTGGAAGCTGAAATGTTAATTCCACAACATGTCAATCTGGGGAACCCTGAATATGTGCTCCTCACCACTTTCCTCATCAAGCTTGGCAACCCACTTACTCTTACCCATTTTTCTGCTACTACCGTCTCTGACCCCAGCTCTCTTGTCAGTTTCATCATTCTTGGAAAGCATAGTCACTTCCATACCTTTACCTATAGGGTGCTTCAGAGATCTCACTGCTACTTTCTCATCCTTTCTTTTTACATAGCCTCCCAACCCTTTTGTTTTCCCAACCAAATTGCTTGCCACCACTACAGATCTCATAGGGTTGAGATCTAGCAAGTTGAGCAACCTTGCAAAGTTTTCATCTTTGCAATCAACTAAAGAGAAATCAATATTTTCATAATATGGCAATATGTTTGATGGATCTTCAGTTCTAAATTCTACTTGGTCCTTTAGACCCGACTTCCTAATAACTTCTTTTGACTCGTCAAGGACCATTTCCGGGAGAATACACACCAACCTTCCACCAGTTCGTCTTGCAGCTGCTGCCAGGGCTATTGTTGATGGAGATGCTCGTGGTGCCACTTCTACTATAAGTTTTGCTTTCATACCAGCTGCTAATGCTGATACGAATTCATTGCTTCCCTGCTGTTGCACTTTCCAAGAACCATACTGTCTTTTATGGTTATTACACTGTTACAAGATAAAAGAGATTAAGGTGAGTTACATATTTTTTTATGTCATACATCGAATTACTTGATATGACATGTCAAGTTGAAGCACTTGTGAGACGTATGTTTATTTTATTTATACCTGTGATGCTTACTGCTCAATTGTATTCTTATAAAAAATTCAAAATGCAAACCATGTAAAGCATCTAGTCTTAAAATATAGAAACATCTATTTATACTTGACTCTTAAATTGAAAATCCCAATGAAGAAGCAAATAGCAGATTTGAAAGGAAAAAACACACATGTGAACTGTGGAATCTTCCATCAGGTCGATCCTTGATTTATGCCTTAACTTTTTCCAAGAAAAATGGAGAAGAAGATTAAAAGAAGAGGGAAATAACATGCTTGTATCAAAGAAAAATGTGAGGAATGGAAACCCAGAGATATATTAATAAGACTAGAAAAAAGAAACTGATGGAAAGGTGAATACCAGTTGAAGGGCATCAAGGTAAGCCATTGTAGCACATGTTGTGGACCATTCCATCACGGAAGCTGATGAAGATGATCAACAAACCGAAAATGTAGAGAGATTATTTTATTGCAAACTTTGAAGTAATTAACAAGGGATGAAAGGAAAGGTAAGGCAAAAGTCACAAATACATGTATTGCCTTGCATGTAACCAATTGCGGAACTTGTTTATAATCTCCAACGTTTGACGTGTTCTCATAATAAGAATGAAATTGATTGTTTCTTAAGGGATTACGCATAAACCGTAGTCAACACTGGGCATGGCCTAACATAGGGGATTCAGTTCCATTCTCATGCTAAATTTGTTACCATCACACTGTTTATGTCAGCACAAATCAGATTCACTTCTCAAACTTCCCTATAAATACGTCTTTGGGAAGTATAATTTTAAGTATAACTTTTATACATTATTAAGTGTAAATTTTTTACCCTAATTGATCATAAATCATGTAACTTTTTGAAGTAGTTTTATGGAGTGTACTCCTCTAAAGTGCACACTGCATGTGCAGAACTATTAATAAATAATTTAGATTATGACACCTACTTAAATTGTCAAGTGATATGTATTTTTAAAAAATAAAATATATAATAAAAATTAGGAACAAAATCATAAAAATATTATGTTCCCATTCCACAAAGACAAATTGTTCAACAATTCATTCAAACCTTCACATACCAGGTTCAAATTTGATGTTTCATAACAATCAGACACGATTTATTTGCAAATTCCAAGACAATTTTTTGCAATATCGTATGTACAATATAAAAACTATTATTATAATTAAAAACATATTGCTGTTATCAATGTAGGGGATGTAGCTCATATGGTAGAGCGCTCGCTTTGCATGCGAGAGGCACGGGGTTCGATTCCCCGCATCTCCATTTTATTTTTTATTCAAATTTAACAAAAAAAAGTTGTGATTTTGAGAATAAAGCTTGCAATGAAGGTAATTAATTCATATATTTTGTGTCTCTTGTGAGTACGTATTAAGGATTGAATACTTGATCAACCAAATGCCAACTTCTCTCTCCAATGGAAAACCATTATTTGAAATCCTGCATACAGCTTAAAACATATTTCATCTGTATTTAAATATAAGCAAAAAAACCATATTAGATATAAACAATGTTTAACTGACTAACCTATTTTTAATTTTATTATTTAAAAATATAATCATATTTATATCATCCTAATCATATGAAACGAGAAATAATAAATACCTTAACTAGTAAAAATAGGTTATTTTTTTCATGTTTTAGATGGCAGATACTAGTAGTGTCACTATATATGGGGAAAAAAAATGGGCATTGGAACAACTTGTGCAGACTTATCTCAGTTCATGCATGGGCCTGGAGAGACCCAAATGGGACATTAGTCATATACTTGACTTGAAAGGTTAACATAGGACAATAACTTGTTTTCCATAACTGTTATGTGATTGGTATAACTATAATTGGACAAGTTTCCATTGACATCTAGATATTTCCATTGGGTGGTTTTTGTAGTTGGGAGACTCCCAATTTCTGGAGAATTAAGAAACAACAAGTAATCTCTAGTTCCTCTTGGAATGGTCAAGTATTGTTTTATGGTGGCCAATACATGTATGTATCTGAAAAAATGTTTTTTCTAGCTTCAACATCCTTGTTACCCGAATTACAGTATCTGGTTTCTCTGACAAAATCTTTCATACTTTCAGGATGATGAAGTTATATTATTTACTTGGTTAATTTATTGTGTTTTAAAGCTTCTTATAAATAGAATTATCCTTTTACATATTTAAAGCTTAAAAGCATTTCTTATCAGGAAAGGAATATACCAAATATGTTCGTCAAATCATTGGGAGCAGGAGATGAAACGAAAGACAAACAAAGGGTACCCTCCACTGCACGCTTTGTTATCCCCCTAAAACGGCACTTTCAAGTTTCCTCCTATGCTGTTCCTGCAAAGATGATGAAGAAGAAGAACCAATATGTTTCCTTCTTTCCCTTTCCCTCTATAACTCTCTGCAATGCTGACTGAACTGCCAAATCACACAAACCCCAACTCATGGACTCTCTCCTCTCTTTAACACCCACACTCCCACCATTCCATTGCACTCGTCCCTTCCCCTCCCTCTCCCTCTTCGCGCCCCTTTCACAGAGAAAACTTGTTCAAAGCGTAAAAAAGGTGAGTGCTTTGCAGCCCCGTAACAGCTGCCACGGAGGGTTGGGCGTGGCTCTGCTCAGTAGCGTCACCGCCAACGCCAAGCTTCGGATTAGTCCCTTCGTCGCCACGTTGGCGGCGAACCCCACCTTCGTTTCGGGGCTGGTAGCGTGGCTCATAGCGCAGTCCGTTAAGGTGTTACTCAATTTCTTCTTCGACAGGAAATGGGATTTCAGGCTCCTGTTTGCGTCCGGGGGAATGCCCTCTTCGCACTCCGCCCTCTGCACCGCCCTCACCACCTCCGTTGCCATCTGCCACGGCGTCGCTGATTCCCTCTTTCCGGTGTGTTTGGGATTCAGTCTTATTGTCATGTATGATGCAATTGGTGTTAGGAGACATGCTGGCATGCAAGCTCAGGTAACTGTCTCCCACAATTGCTGTTTGATAGTTATTTAGTTAGCCTTTTGGGTCTGCTGATTCCTGTTCTCAAGTACTAAATAAGAACTAACTTGTTCAATAAGGTCAAAACGACTATTCTTTTATAAACTTGTTTATGCTTAAGATAAGTTTTTTTTTCTCCTATAAGCATTTATGAAAATGTTTATCCAAACAAGGACGTAGCTATTAGTTTTTGTAGATTTTTATGGGAACTACATGGGTGGGGCTGTCAGGCAATGTGGTTAGGTGAACAATAATGATTGGATTGGATTGTCCTGAATTGGCGTTTAAGTGTTGGGTATTTTATTGGTACAAATAAAAGTAAAAAAAATGTCTTTCTTAGCAACTGAAAGAGGTTTAGACCTTAACATGAATACCGAATTCCCTAGTGGCGATTGTTTATCACTTGGAATGTTGGTTAGAGTTTAGTAATTTATGGAAATGTTTTTCACTGTTCAAATAAGAGAAGAAAACAGTCAGAGTGGGAATGAAAGTGGAAGTTATTTGTAGCATCATACGATAACTTCCAATTTTCTGGCAGGAATACAGTTTACCCACCTGGGAATGAAAACAAAGTAATGGAACATGAAAATGACATGTTCCCTAAGCTAGAAACAAATTCAGTTTTTGGAACATGATTGAATTACTGCAAATAAGCCTCATGGGGGAAAGGGCAAAGTGAGACCACAAAATGACACTAGAAAGTACTGAAATTTATTGCGTGTTCGATGACCCATTTGTCAGCGGTAGACTCACATCGATTCAGAGGCAGATAATACTATATTGCTGTTGTCAAATTGATGTGAATATGAGATAAAATGTGAGTCAATAACACATATTTAATCACACACTTAGAGTCTCAATTGCTCAATGATATTTAGCGTCCCAACCCAATACATGGGTTATGGAATGATCGAAGTGCTGGCAGTATTTGGCCCTTGCTTGTAAACCATTGTTAAGCTTTCTTGTATTGATGTGAGACCAAAATCACATTCGTTTTTCCCCTTCTTGATTATGCCTAGTGAAGACAAACATTTTGGCACATTCCACAGCGCATGTTTGGTCCTCACATGTGATTCAGAAAGGACCAAATAAGCTAATACCTATCCAGAAACAAACTTGGTGGATGCAAATGTATATGTTATGTTCACATCAGACACATTATCCTCTAGTGTACCTATATTTTCTGTCGATATGGAACCTTTAACTCTAAGGGCTGAAATAATTGACTTATTGATTTGCTAATATTTGGTTTGCTGCTGTATTGGACTCTCGGTTACTGTTAACGTGAGGTTTTAGAGGATTTTGTAAGCCCAAAGCTAAGCTTAGATTGCTACAATCTAACTAGGTTTTGTTATGCCGCCGAAAATAGCTGATTCTCCATTAATGCTTGCTCTTCCAAGTTGTATACTTTTGACATTTTAAGTGTGCCACTATAATGCTACTTATTATTTTTACTTGAATTGCTAGCGAGCTGAAAGTATGGTATCATGTAGATATTTATGTCCAAATGTCCACCTCCTTATCAAGATTGTCAAATTCAAGAGTTATGTAAACTCTTCAAGTCTCCAAAAACTTGACTTGTAAGAGTTTATTTTGTATAAAAAAAATATTAAAACACCTATAAATGGCTACAAATATTATGGTTTGACACTATCATTAGACACAAACGTAATTAGGTCATCTCCATTGCAAGGGTCATTTTATGTGGTTTTCATTTACTTTTTGTGGGTTCCTGTGTGGGACATCACTTTTAAAATCTTTTTACAACTTTTATTCCAATGCAAGAGTCTTATAAGATTCACACTCTAATTAATGTTTTATTTGGTTGTTGACGAAAAGATGTTTCTAAGAAAATTTTTGTTTTATTCTTATGACCCAACCCAAGTCTTTAGTTTTATATCATGTCAGCATACCCAGAAACCTTATGAGACCCTAGTCTTAAACTTATGACTTTCGCCATGACCCTTGCAAGTTGCAATGGAGATGTCCTTGGTCTTCACATCAAATAGAAATTAGTGAGACACAATAAAATAAAATAAAAATTATATCATATGCAAGAATACAATTTATATCACGCACACAGCATATCAAGCTGACATTTTAAAGTTTACAATCAGAAAAGGATGGCATTTTTTTATGTAATACACACATAACTCAGTCCTTACAGAGTCACATAACACATTAAGCCCATTTGAGCACACCAAAATGTGAATGGATGAGAATGGTCTTATATGTGCTGAATGGGTTTGCCAAATAGTGCTTCAAGTAGTAGAAGAGAGACAAGCTTTCTAACTCACTGCCTTCAAATTCCAACAAATGAGCGAGCCTCCCTTGTTGTCCTCAAACAGGAGAGCATAGAACATAGAGAATTGTGAGAGAAGTGAGAAAATAATGTCTTTGAGTGAAGAGATGGAGACTTCAACATAGACAAGAATGGCAAAAGAGAAGTGACAAAATCGTGACCTGATGTGAAGAGAGAACTGTGAGAACAATGTACTAATCCTGTGAGAGAAAAGACAATACCCACAATCGCGATTGAGTGTCACTTTTGTTCTGAAATTTTATGGCTCGTAGAAGTCTCAATTAATATTAGTATCGCGATTTTGAGCTATTCTTCACGAACCTGTGCAAGTTTACACTAGAACGATTTTGCATGCGAGTTGGATAGATGTGATAACCATGCTCCCAAGTCATCAATTAGGTCTGAATATTTTGACCTTTTGTTAGTTTGTAAATTATCATATATGCATCTTTTATCATTTGCATTCCATATCTGTTCTATCACAATCAGCTATTGTATTTTACACTTTTGAGTCAGCATACTCCAATGTGTTTTTATTGCTATTGTTTCGTTATATCTAACTTAATTGGAGAACTATGTCCTCATTGTTCATTATCTATGTAGTAATTTGATCGTGTTTACCTTTTGCTTTGGAAGAAAATCTTTGACCAGAAAATTGTGTGGATCCACACAGGTGCTTAATTTGATCGTAGCTGACCTGTTTCAAGGGCATCCAATGAGTGAAAGGAAGCTCAAGGAACTTCTTGGTCACACTCCATCTCAAGTCTTTGCTGGTGCTCTGCTTGGCTTTTTAGTAGCTTGTTTCTGTTGTCAAGCTGGTGTAGTGGGAGTTTAGGTGATTCCATTGTCAGTTTTGGTCAAACTGTATTGATATCATTGTTTGCCCTGATGTTGCCTTCTGGTATATGACATGGCCTGCTTAACCAGTACACTGTATCTAAAGGACAAATAATAAACCTGAGTAGATGTAAATGAGATTTTTTTTTTCTTCAGTCTCTTACACTTAGAAGGCTCACCATTAAATTTCCAAATGGAATAAAATTCTTGAGACATCAACCTTGCCTGAATTACTCCACTCTCCTTGAATGTTTACCTTCCTACTTTATACATAAAGCCCGGGTACAAGTTTTGGGAGCAAATTTATAACCTACTCTACATAAAGCATTGTGGAGCTATGACAAGAAATTCTTAAAAACTTATTAGTTGAAAAGAGGACTTTATATCAGTTAAGAAGTCTTTTGAGAGTTGACATATTTAAGTAAATGATAACAATAATAGTGTCATTATTATCATATTAAACTTGTACACTAACTTTACAAGATAATACATTATGGTAGTATGTTGAACTATCTTTGTTTTGTGCTTGTTTGTTCTTATGTCTTGCTGTCTGAAGTTCATTTGATAAAATAAGCAAACGAAGAATGAGTCAGCAAATGGTAGGATTGCGGATATAGGGTGATGCCTATCTGCATGTTCCCCCTTTTGTACAACTCTATCCAAAGACAGAAATTTGGAAATCAGCAAATCAATTTACAGCGAATTCTGACACACTTTAATAGGACCACTCGACCTAATTTTTCACGTCAGATAGAAGTTATTAGTTGTAATTCTTACCATTTTTAACGTATTTGATGTGATTTCTTTCTTTTTTTTTAATCTATTTTGAAACACAATTATTAATTTCCAGACTGAGTTAGTTCTAGCAAGCACCACAAAGTATTCTTCGTAATTTACTTGAGCTGAAGAATCAGTTTCATATAGCTTACAGTATATTAAAGTTTAGAGTTGAGCTAATTTTGAAGACGCATTTTAGCTTCAAAAGTTTAAAAATAATAATTATTTTTTTAATTTTAAAAGGAATGGAATGATGTCTAAATATTCTTTGAAGTTTGCATGGAATTATTGAAATAAATTACACCTTGAAATATTACTGAAATACTTTTGTATGACATAAATTTTGCTACCCTCCAATTCCTCCTACTTCCATCAAGAATGTGTGTTTGCTTAAAATGACTAAAAATTCTATTCAATAGATGAATCGTATTGGTTAGGATTATCACTTATATTGACTCTTGTTACGTAAGTTTAGAAAATCATTTTGATATTATTAAGAAGACAAAAACAATTGTATGTTGCCTACCAAACACTACATCATGCCCCCTTAGATTCTCAAGATAAACATTCTACTCCATCAAAACTTGCAATTGGTCTTTCAAAATAGTTCTGCAAAAAAAAAAATAATCAAAACAAATACTGGAAGAAAAAAATGCAAAAATAATTAGAAAGTCTTTGTTTTTTTTTATTTAGATTACATTGATATTAGGTTATTCTTTTTAACCTTAGTTTTTGAGAATGAATTTATTAATAAAAATAAATTTTATAATATATAAAAGAAACTAATTATAATAATCTTTTAGATTAGACGTTGTTGTAATAATTTGTATTACACCTTCTTTTAATAAGGAATCTACAAAGAATCATATTATTATTAATAAAAATTATTTTTTTCTAAATACAATTATAAGATATAGTTGGTATAATGTATGAACTAAAATTTATAAAAAGGTAAAAAAAGTATCATATTTATTTTATGTATTATTTAATCTTATTATATAATAAAATTTGTAAATTTGTATATTAAGTGCTTAATACATAATTTATAAGTTAATTAAACATAAGTTATTGTATACATAAGTAACTACACCATATTAAAATATAAACAGTGTCTATTTATTTGTTACTCTTCTAGAGAGATTGGTATGTGGTTCATATTTAAATAAATAAGAACAGCACAATTTTAGGCTTTTACTGTTTCAAAAATAATGAAGTAGTAAAGCCGCAATGACATTTGTGAGTGATTTGATACAACGAAAGGAGGGATAATTTCACATTTTTTTTTATTTTTATGTAAAAGAATATCAAATAAACTTTTTCACAGTATCATTTTTAAGCGTTTTTTATTTAGACTAGTGTATAATATATAAGTTAATTATTATTTTTCTTGTTAAAACACTGATGGAGAAGTTTATTTAAATATATGAACATAAATTGATTATGTTAGACACTTAAGAAAGGAAGGAGGGAAGCTTCCAAAAACCTTGCTTGTTACATTCATTCACCTTCATTTTGATACTGAAATTAGGTAAGTAACTAATTATTTATTTTAAAATACTTACAAGTAGAAAGAAATACAAATACAAATACAAAAAGAAAAGAGATTGTTTCATTTCAACCCTCCAACGCATATCCACGTCAGGTTACTCTATCAACGCGTCCATCGTTGGTTGGTTACGCCATGTCACTGTAAAGTCACTCACCAACCCATTTCATTTTCTTCCTTCTTTTCTCTCTTCTTCTTCTTTTCTGAAGCTTAGCTCTCTGTACATACGCTTACGTGTACGTATGAAAGCTAATTTGTAGTTGATGCCCACTTTTTTCTTTCCTAAAAAAACCTTGTACTCCGTATACTATACTAGGCGGCTACACGCGTTTATACGATATTCTCCCTCTCTCTCTCTCTCTCTTTTTCTCCTTCTGTCAGAGTCAACAGCAACCCTTTTCTGAATAATTGAGTTTGTAATTCATAATCACCACTTCTTTCTGCCTTCAATTCAAACTACAACAATTCAATAACCCATTGCAAATTTTTTAGCTTCCTTTTGATGTTGTTACTAAAGAGCCTGTGGTCTCCGGTCTCGTTTTGATCATCTTCTGGGCGGTAAGAATCCGCCCTCTTTCTCTTTCTGTTTTGAGCTTTTCTTCGTTGGTTCAGATTTACACCCTCTGTCATTTGATCCGCTTTAGAAATCTTAGGGTTCTGAGATGAGGAAATGGAATTAGTGCATTGGGGTTTTGAATCTTTTCATCTTTCCTTTCAAAAGATCGTACAATGTTGTAAAAATTTGTTGTTTGGGCTTGCTTATTGACCTGGGCAGGAGTGTGTATTCTAAACATCACTCCGGGTAGTCTATTGTACAAAAAAATGGCAGCGTTTTTGTGAAATTTGTAGGGTTTTAGTTGTTTAGTTCTTAGTTTTCTGTTTTGTATTCATTCTCCTGTTCAATACCCATAGTGAAAATGTCTTCAGCCGGTGTCACTACTCTTAGCCCGGTTCCCTCTGAACCATTGTTGTCACCAAAGGCATTCCCTTTCCCATCACATTTGTCTTTGGAAGATAAATCCATTTTCATATATCTCTCCTTTTCGGGTTCGTTGACTCCAATCCGTGTTATGGAGTGGGATACCATTGCGTCTGTGAAATTCAAAATCCGAAGGTGTGAAAGCCTTCCATTTTTAACAAACAAGCAGAAGTTGGTTTATGCTGGCCGAGAACTCGCGCGGAGTGATTCTCTGCTCAAGGACTATGGAGTAACCGGTGGCAATGTTTTGCATTTGATAATCAAACTGTCAGATCTTCAGGTCATCAATGTGAAAACTTCTTGCGGGAAGGAGTTCACGTTTCAGGTTGAAAGAGGTCGGGATGTTAGGTACATAAAGCGGCGGATTGCCAAAAGGGAAAAACAGTTTGATGATCCTGAGGAGCAGGAGCTTGTGTGCAATGGGGAAAGGCTTGATGACCAGAGGCTTATTGATGATATCTGCTGCAAGCATAATGATGCTGTGCTACGTCTGTTTGTGAGAAACAAGGATGTCAAAGTTCAGAGGAGACCCCTTGAGTTGTCCATTTTAGCAACAGATTTGATTGATGAGAAAAGAAACGATGTCAATGGAGAGACGTCTAGGAGGAATTATGATGTTGGTAAAGAAGATACTATTAGAAAGTCTGATGCCATTAGAAGAACTGTGCCGAGAAAGCCTCCCGACAGAGATTTTATTTTGGAGCCAGTTATTATTAACCCTAAAATTGAATTAGCTCCAGCTATTTGGAATATGGTGAATTCTACATATGATGGAGTTGACAGTGGAAAATATCCAATCAGATCTGCAGAGGGTACAGGAGGAGCTTACTTTATGCTTGATTCAGCAGGGCAAAAGTATGTGTCTGTTTTTAAGCCTATTGACGAAGAACCAATGGCCGTGAATAACCCTCGAGGTCTTCCACTGTCGTTAGATGGTGAAGGCTTAAAAAAAGGTACAAGAGTTGGTCAAGGTGCATTCAGGGAAGTTGCAGCCTATGTATTAGATCATCCATTGAGTGGGCGCCGCAAATTATTTGGTGATGAGACGGGCTATGCTGGTGTCCCTCCAACATTGATGATCAAGTGCTTGCATAAAGCATTTAACTATCCTAGAGAATTGACTCCTAAGATTGGCTCCTTGCAAATGTTTACAGAAAATAGTGGAAGTTGTGAAGATATGGGCCCTGGGGCTTTCCCAGTAAAGGAAGTACATAAAATTTCTGTTTTGGACATAAGACTGGCGAATGCTGATAGGCATGCTGGGAATATTTTGATCTGCAAAGAGGAAGACAATAACCAGTCTGTTCTGATTCCAATTGATCATGGATACTGCTTGCCTACAAGCGTAAGCATTTTATTTTATGATCTCTTGGTTGTGTTTTAGTGCATGTAGTTATACTTCTATATTCTTATATTTTCCCTGTCTTTGCCTGCCTTGCAACTATATATCTATATTGCATCAATTGACATATTTGTCATTACAACAGTTTGAAGATTGTACCTTTGAGTGGCTTTACTGGCCCCAAGCTTGCCAGCCATACTCCCCAGAAACTATTGAGTACATAAAGTCACTGGATGCTGAAGAAGATATTGCCCTTTTAAAGTTTCACGGGTGGGATCTGCCGGTTGAATGTGCTCGCACTCTCAGGATCTCAACCATGCTTTTGAAGAAAGGGGTAGAGAGAGGGTTGACCCCCTTTGCCATTGGAAGCATGATGTGCAGGGAATCCTTGAACAAGGAATCTGTGATTGAAGAAATAGTACAAGCAGCCCTGGATTCTGTTCTTCCTGGCACAAGTGAAGCTACATTTCTGGATGCTGTTTCCCAAATCATGGATCTGCGCCTCGATGAGATTGTCAGATCTCGTTTGTAACAGCATACATTTCTGCAATAGTAGCAGCAGGTATATACATTTGTGCATATGTTCACGTACATATGTATAGCTCAAATAATTGGATTTTTAGTTCTTGACAAAAGGAAGTCTATTTTCTTTGGTTGTAATGTAAAACCGTTCTTAGTTTAACTTCTTAGGTTTTACTGTTTGGTAGTTTCTTGACGTTAACAAATTCTTTCAAGTTTGTTGTTGATTTCTTTATTAAATTTGAATTCTAGGGATATTTGACAACCCCTGTCTTCATTTGAATTGTAGTGTAACATTCTTGTCCTGTAATGAGTGTTGTCTTGTTTCAACTGCAAGTTGTGCATGTTAGGAGTGTGAAAAATGGAAATGTGGAAAATGAAGTGTTCTTTTTTCGGTGTTTGGATACTGAATAATTAAATGTGTTGTTATTTTCTATCCATCCGTGTGTGTATGGACATTGTTTATTGTCTTTAAATATATATTATACTCAATAAGTTTTCACAAAAGGTAAATTTTATTAATCAAATGGTTTAATTAAGATTTAATTTTATGATGATATTTTTAATGAAGTTTCTATTAAAAAAGTTATCTATTTAATAATTAAAATTTTATATTTTCCAATTGAGGTTGTACTGTTTAATTTTGTTTTAATCGGAAATAACAAGATTTATCTAGAAATATGAGATTTTGTAGTTAGTATTAAATGATATGGTTGTTAATGTGAAAGAATAAATGACTTTTATTATTTTTATTAATATTAAATGATATTGTTGCTAATGTGATAGAATAAATGACTTTTATTACTTTTTATTAAATATGATTGTAGTTAATATTAAATGATATTGTTGTTAATGCGAAGGAATAAATTACTTTTATTACTTTTATTAAATACGAATTAGATAAATAATTCATCGTGCTTCTTGGTACCTTCCATGTTATCGTTTATATGAATCCAATTACAGAAAAAGACAAATGATGGGAATATGGGGACAGTTAGTGATAGTCACGTGACAATTGTTTTTTTTTTTTTTCTTTCTTTAATCTTTTCTCTCTTATTACTTGGGTTGTTTGGAACCACTGTTACATTAGTGCTTTCTTTTATCATGGTGGAAAACACATGCTTGAAGGATCTCGCCACCAATTTAAAGCATTTGCTGGAAATGATGGAAGCTCGTGACAAGGAGTACTCTACTCATTTCGAAACTATAGAATCAAAACAATGGAGAATGTGTTGAAACGTGCCTCCTAGGTGGACTTTAGCTCTTCAAACCCACTCTTTTAGGTTCGAAATGTTAAACTGTATTTTCCCGTTTTGATGGACCTAATGTTCTCCTATGGATGTTTAAGACTAAACAATTTTTTTATTATAACCATACACCTAATGCACAATGATTGACCATAGGTAGAATATCTGGGTCACACTGTTTCTAGTGAGGTTGTGACAGTGGAGAAAGAAAAAATCCAAGCAGTGTTGAATTGGCCTGTCCCTCTAAATCTTAAGCAATTAAGATGGTTTGTGAGACTTACAAGATACTACAAAAGGTTCATCAAGCATTATGCGTCTATACCGTCCTAATCGTAACCTCCAAAATCCCAGAGGTTGTTGTTAAGGGGTTTATGAACTCAGCGCAGGAATCAGGCTTGCACAAAAATTGCTCAAATTAAAGGGATACCTTGAATTAAGATTCCAATAGGGGTCTAGTTATATTTTAACATTTCTAAATAATGCTATGCAACTTAAAACCCTTTCGCAGTATTTTCTGAAATATTTTTCATTCGCCATTGATTCTGATCCATTCCTGATTTAAATGGAAAGAGAAGTATATTTCCAAAGCACGTTGAAAAGTAATAACCCCTTTCAATAGTTTAATGAGAATCTGGATTGATTATTAGCATATGGTAGACGCAGGAGACCAAATATCTGACAAAGTATCTTTGGTTAGAACTTAGTTTTTTTTTATTTTGTTTGGAAGTTGAAATTCTCATAAACATTCACCAGTCAAAGATTAAGACTTCTGAAATTATCTACAGAAAGAAAAAGCATTCAAGAGAATATGCAACAACCTAGCTACAGAGGTTGGGTATGCACACTCCACCTTCAGGGTTTTGCTGTTCTTTCCATATCCTTCCTGTTACTCGTAGCTTCAACTCTTTCCTGTCTCCACCTGAGAAGAAAAGCGCCATGTTGCGGTAAATGATGAGACCGTCATGACTGTCTCTGACTTTCTTATGGCTATCTCTAATGCTTCTTGGACTTCCCTCAAAAGTTAGTTTTCGTCCATTTCCACCCACCTCCAAACTGTAGCTGTAGTTTCGGGCCTCTCTTTCATCACCCATGAATCGGAGGAATGCCATGTACACGGGAGCCATGCCAAGCTGGAAGGCCTCAAAATGGAGGCAAAAATATTGGCCAAAACAGTGGAAAACCTAACAAACAAAAATGAGTTAACAAAAAAAATATGGATGGGATTTCAACATGTGCAAAATGCAGTTGTGCTTGTGCATGAAATGAAGGAATATCACATCAAGTTCTAAAGAAGGACATGCAGAATTTTTAAAGATACCGTTAGCATCCATGTAGCATTCTCTACTTCCATGGGATTAGACTTTACATAGCGATGGTTGAAAGTGCATCCAGAATGCATATCAACCCTGTGGTCATCCCTTAAATGAGCAACAAGGCATGGAATATCCCCAACCACAGAGCAGTCCGACCCGGCATAAGGGCAGTTATATGGTCTGAAGTTACAAATAGCCTCATGTTTGAGTTTGCTGTAATAAGGAAATATCTCTGGACACCCAAGAGAGATGTATCTACAAGGCAGTTCAAGTGATTCTGCTATCTTCTCTAATGCCAAACATCTTATATCGCCGAGCTCCTGCCTGCAAGTTGGGCATCGGTTGTGCACCCTTGTCTTGCAAGTTGAACAAAGTGTGTGCCCGTTGTGGCACTGCATAGTAAAATTTGTTTTGAGAATCAATCACTGCTTTTTTTAGCATCATCATTCAACTATATCAAGTTATCTATACAAGGACGAGGGCAGAAGGTTTCAATATACTGACAAAATAATATAATCAAAATGCACAATACAATGTTATATACAATACGCTCATTATATTCCTCACATTATAATGACAGAACTTAAGATAACACCAGATTTGATTGATCACACTTTTTTGTAAATATGCAAGCTGTCACATGACGTGTGATGAATGAAGGGAATCTATTGCTTTAGATACTGAATTTACTAACAGCAGTTCTCACAGAAAAAACAGAAAGTACCACCTGATCCTTTTAATTTTCCATTCAGTTAATTCTCATTATAAATTAGTAAGTGCATATTGGGATGTATGCTGTAATATCTCAAACAAACACTTAGGTGACACCTGCATTTGTGCATAAAAATCAGGTCTAGATGTTATTCACCAAAATCTAGTGTGCTCTAATACTATATTAGGGTGTGTTTAGGTAAACAACTTAATTTAAGCACTTATTTTAACACCTATCTTTAAAGTGTTTATAATAGAACAAAAAAACACGGTTAACCTATTTTTATACTAGTTATAAGGTAAGCGGTTTTCATATGCTACCCTAGAAAACTTATTAAAATAAGTTGTAAACAACTTAAGGACATAAGCTCCCAATACCCTTACACGGTATGTGGCACAAGATAAGTCCAAGTAAGCTCTTCAAAAGCACCTTGAATCTAACTCAACCCAAAAGCTTGTTCAAGGTGGAAGGATTGCCCAAGTCTTGCGATCTGAAACCTTAATAAGCAATCCCCCTCCCTCTCATGATCAAAACTAGACATTTTGGAGCATTAAGTTTGCAAGATAAGACATTTGTTGAGTTCACTTTCAGGGGCCTCTCACTTTCAAGGGAGGTTTGCTCTAAATTTTACTACAAACTTACTTTTGGGATAAAAGTTCCCAATCATAAATCATTTCACTTCAAACTCAAGCAAATCAATTTTAGAAAATTAAAACAATTCAAAGTCAAATTCGTAAACATTCATCTAAAACAATAAATTAGAATGGAATGTTCTCACAGCAATGTAATTGCTTATCAATTCAAATGATAGACTCCAATGCCATGCCAAAGAGTAAAAGAAAGATTTAATATTTCCCTTCCTTCTTGGATGATATGTATCTAATTCTCCTTTAGGCTACAACAGTACCACCCCAAAGGAAAAGCTTAAGTCTCACAAGGATTTAATTACTTGTGACAACTTCAGTAATAAAATAATAGAATTTGTCACTTCAACTATATAAGTTCTATACATCCTAATTAAGGGTCAGGTTTCCTGGCCTATTAGCAGCATCCAACAGCTTTAATCATGGACATATCAATCATTCATAACTCACAACTCATCACATTATTACTCATTTTAGGATACCATAGCAAAACCAATTATGAGAATCATGTGATTCATGTCAACATTAGAGAAAAGACAGATAACTAACCTCCCAAACTCCAATTATAAATTACAAATAGGAAGGAGCAGAGTCATCAAACTAACTGTACAATAGAATTCTAAGTCAATTACTATGATGAGAAATGCTAACAATCCTCTCTTCAACATATTAAAAATATTTATCTCGTAAATAGATCACCTCTTAAAGCCAGCACTGGTTTTCTAAAGAATAGACCAATATCCCATAATAAAAAATGTGTTGCTAGCATATCTTTTACTGCAATGTGCATAGAAGGAATAAACTGATACATCCCAACGAAAAAAGATTCTCTGGGATGGTGACTTGGAACAGACATAACAAACAAGCTCAGTAAGCCACAAACCCTGTACACCTTACCTGTTTTTTTCTTCAATTCAAGCCTTTCTAACATTCTTATCTGCTCACTTAACTAAGTTCACTTGATTGATCAAGAGACAATGATCAAAGTCCTGGCTACTCGAGAATAAGAAGTTATATAGCCTAATAACTGATGCAGCTAAGTTTCTTCTCTAATTTTGAATTGCTGATATACGAAGGTACACTACAGAAAGTTTCCACCTAATGGTAATGATTATGCCCTTTCTATAGACATATATTTTCACATATACCTTCTGTAAGTCTAAAAAATAAAAAAAAATACATGAGTAGGCGTAGATGAAAACGAAAAAAGAACATCAGTTCTCAAATTCTGCCATCCCCATCACCAATCCTAATATCACCGTAAGCAAACAAGACAAAAAAGGTAAAAAAGAACCCAGAACCTCAGAAAAGAAAAACTAGCCAGATACAATCTTTGATCAAAACAACCCATCATAGCAACCAAATCCTCAACCCTAATTGGCGGAATCATACAAACTGAAATTACAGCAAAATATGAGATCTACACATTAAAAAGGGGGGAAAAGTTCCCAACAACAATTGCATATGGCCTTGATCGAAAGACTTCAATATGCTATCACAAAATAATCCAAACCCTCCACACCAGACATGCCCATTAAAAATCCCTCTTTTATAGAACCAAATGAGAAAAGGAAAGTAAATATGGGCATCACAAAATCGCATAGACAGAACGTATAAGGAAAGAAACAAAGCACCACCAAATCAAGTAATTTTTGGAAGCAAACCCAAAAGGCAAAATGGATCGGACAAGAAACCTGGTGGATTGGAGGGTACATAGAGTTGGTGCAGACGGGGCATTCAAGAAGGTCGTGGACGCTGGTAGTGGTGGGGCCATTGTTATGCAGCTTCGAGATTGAAGAAAACTGATGAGGATGTTCATCATCCTCCATCATAGTCATCGATGACACAGTGCTGCTCTCAATGCTACTAGATTCCATTCTCTCACTCATAACACAAACACCAACACGCTTAATTTGTGGCCACCCGAATCATATGTGAGTTGTGACGGTTGAGCTACAGCAGCTGGGGTGGGTGTGTGTGTTTTTTGAGACAAGAAGAAGGGGGGAAAAGAAGCTGATTGCTTGCAAAAATTGATGCTTTTCTTCCTTTCCTTGGTCTTCTAAGACAACATAGAAGTGTTACAAGATATGTGTGTCCGAATCCTGAGGACCCTTTGATTTAAATCAAACGGTTTTCAGGATTCTCTAAGGAAAACCAGGACGAGAGAAGACAATAAAGAGATCGAGATGGAGGAGGAGAATAACGTAGAGGTTGGAGAATGATGAGAGAGAATAATGTAGATCAAGTGTTCTGTTCTGTTGTGTTCTGCTTATTTAATTTACTGATTTATTATTTAAGGGGCTGGTAAATCAGGAACTTTTTTTAACTACATACTCTTTTTCTCTCTCTTCTCCACATCTCAGCCACACTCTCACACTACACAAGCTCTACAGATTTATTTACAGTACTCACTTTTTACCCTATTTCTTTTATACACACCAAATTAAAAATTAAAATAAAATACCATCATCAAATTTTAATAATATGAGTTCTATTATCAAAATTAAATTCAATAAACTTCAGTTAAAAATTATTAAGAGTCATACCTCACTGAATAAGTTGAAGTGATTTCAGAATATGATCTTGAATATTAAAATTCCATCCATATTATAAGCATGCTATTTTAGAATAATTTTAAAAAATACAATTAATTTATAAAAAATAAAAATGGTTCAGTTAAATTTACCTCAAGTAAATAAAACACTAGTAAAGTTGAGCGTTAAGTAAAAGTTATAAGTTGATAGATAAAATAAATGAATGAATAATATTAGTGTAAAATGAATTTGTTTTGTTGAGTTATTAAGGAATGAAATTGAAAGATTAAAAGGGATGAGGGGAGCGCAAATTGATTTGAATGATTGAGCAAATGGGTCTACAGGTTTGTGTAGAATGGATGGATATGGCAATGGTCCACTATGGCACTATCAATTATTTTGGCGTGGATGCCACACTTATCCAACTTTCTAAAATATTTAGTTTCTTAGTTGCCTCTTCAAACTGTTCCTTCTTTTTTATATTATTGCTTTCTGGACTTAATTATCTTTAGTCATACCATTGCGTAATTTGAGGACACTCTTAAAACACGTATACCTTTTGTATCTTCTATCAACAATTTAGAACAAGATTTTCAGCCACTTGCAGCAAAAATGTTTACTTATTTCTCTATTTCTAGGCTTACACATTTACACTTGTTCATACACATGATAATTTAATTATTATTTCCTTTCATTTTCAGTAACCATCGTCATAATTACTTCACTCTTCTTCACTTATACTTTTTATCGTGCATATTTTGTCTTCTTTCTAAATCTTTCCATGTTTTGTTTTTCCTTGACTTTTACTGTTAAGGAGTGTTTCATATGGCAAGTAAAAACTAAGGAAAAAAAGAGTCAAATAACTTATTTGGAAATAGTTTTAACATTTACAAGGTTAGATATACATATAGAGTAAAAACGTACAAGAAACTTCTAAACATATCATAATTTTTCGTATGTCAATTGCTCTCATCCTACCACGCATGTAATTAAACTTAAATTAATGAGAGAGTAACATTGTGCTACTAGATATTTTCCTTCAGTTGTTGTTAAATATTACTGGCACGACGACAACAGAAGAAAGTCATAATATCAATTCGACTTTAGGAAAGTCATGCATAATAATGGGGTTTGTTGGATTAAATATGATGGTAAGAAGAAAACGCTTTCCAACGAAAGCTTAGTGCGAATAATGTTTACAGAGAACAAACAATCTAAAGTAACTTTTTTGCTTTTTGTTAACCTGTAAGCTCCACTAAGCAAGAAGGTAGAACAAGAATCATGGTGTGTGAATCAGTGCACTATTATAGTATTAGGATTGCATGAAAATACTTAGTTGCTCAAACGTATCGGTAGTAGTTCCCTAACTTTTCTGAGCCGATTCCCGTTGTGCGCTCATCATCCCAACCTAGGAAGGTGTGTATAAAATATTAGCATCAGAAATTACCCCGATCAGTCCCTACTTCAATGCAAACTCACCGTGCCTAAAGATATTATAAAAAGTATTACATTTTTTGTCATATTTTTGCCCAAGGGGTTCTGTAGTGTACTGACAAAAGTTTCCCTCGCTAACCACAAGTGATAACCATACAAAGAACAATTGGCAGCAAAAGTTCAGGTTTGGTGCCATAAAATGGGGCAAAAGGAATATTCTTTTTCCAGTTCCCAGTGAGGCAGTGACTCTTCTCCACTTTTCTACACCCTTTATTTTGAAATCGTAAAATAAAAAATAAAAACCCTCTTGCTGATGAAAGCAACACCTGATGATACGTCTAGGTGATGGAGTGAGCTGAAAATTTTCCATATCATGAGGGATTGTACTTTTCTCAAAAATATATTCTCGTTGAGGGAATAAATACTTCTCTTAGTAGCCATGAAGGTCCACCAGCAGCAGCGACAACTCAGACCACTTATCCGACAGGTGAAATGGTATTCTTTAATGGCAATGGAAACCATTTATGACACCTTTCAGACAGCTAAAACATCATACAAGGCATTCCTATGATTTCTTCTGGGTTCCAACTGGTGTGGGTCAACACTACAATTTTATTTACTCGCCGATAGAAATCCACAGTCAATGTGCATCTATGTGATTTGGAAATTTAGTATCAATAATAATGATAATAATAATAATTGATTGATTTAAGACTTATTACAAAGCAGTGATGGTGCTAACAAATACAAGTGAAATTTTAATTTGGCGTGATTGCCGAACTTGTAATCCTCTGGCATCTACCGTTATGGTAAACGATTTCACAGAAAATGAGGGAATTAAATTTAAAAATATAAAACACGGGGACTGACCAAACAACTGCTTCCATTTATCCCTTGCAGCCAAGCGGGTCCTTATAAGTCTGCCTTCAAAGAATAGATGTAGTTTGTTTTGTTTTATTTTACTCGATTCTACTAACCAGCCCCATGACTAACAGGCAAGGCTTTACCCAAAATCTGAAGTATGGTTCGAACTTCAGAGTAACCAGATAAGCTCAACAAGATTCCTACCCAGTTTACCATTGATTTGGGAACGCTTCTCTGTATTTGGCATCTTCACTTGACACATGCTGCCTATCTGAAGTAACCCTTGCACGAGAACTTAAAAGCTTCTCAGCTATTCTATCTTTTGATGTTACTTTCTTTCGCAGCATGGAAGCAAGACTTTGTTTCTTCTCTTTGGCCGACAGTTTATCTTCATTAGTTAACTCCCCATCTTCTCCAAGCGTGGCTGATCTCGAAGTAGAAGCCATAGCAGCATCCCGTAAAACAGCTTCATTGTGTTCCCGAATTTTTGCTAGTTTTGCACGTTTCAGCGACTGTTTATCAATTTCTCTCTTCTTTGCGCCCTCTTGGTCCCTCTCACGAATATTTTTAACTGCTTGTTTGGCTATCTGCTCTACTAGATCAGTTCCTAAATCCATATTCATGTCTTCTAAAGAGCTATGGCTGAGTGGCCTCCCTTTGTCATCTCGAGGAATGATAGGTCCATGAAATGGACAAAGTTTCATATCCCTTCTCTGGCACAACCCTCCTTTCCTCAAAGGAGCCAGACATGGCTGGATCTCAATTTTCTTTTCTTCATAAGGCATTGCGTGAACATTCAACTCGGCAATTTTATCTGCTGGAATAACTGCATCAGCATCCACCCTACCCCAGTGACTATCAAGCTCCAAACCCCGCTGGTTAGCCATAAAAACCCTGTTTGAACCCCAATTATCCAAGTAAGAACCCCATCGTACCACAGGAGCTTCAGCTATAAGTTTACTCCTCTTAGGGTCTGACTCAACTTTATGTCCCTGATGAAGCAGACCGTCCGTTTCAGAGCCATTAGACCCTTTACTGTGCAAACCAAGATTATCATTATTATTTTCATGGGCATCAAGATGTTTATTTTTATTATTGGGTGCGCTAGATGAGGTTTCCATAGATACAACGTTACCCTCCTCCCAAAAATCTTCGTCGTCATGTTTTGATGAGTTTACAAGCAAACAACCAGCCTCCTCACATTTACTTTTAACAGATTTTAGACGATTTCTGATATCAATGAACTCTTTCAGAATGGAATCTCTGAATCTATTGTCAGCTACTTCAACTCTTATTAAAACAGAAATCCACTCTTGGATAGAAATCAAGTGCTTTGCCACCAGAAGTTTGTATAGCTCCCTCAATGTATCAAAAACTACTGTATTATCACTATTCTCATAAACTTTCTCCCCTTCTTTTAATGCTTCAAGACGAAGCTGTTGCAGCTCTAAAGAATGAAAGTCACCGTGTTCGTCGCTGTCCAATATATCATCTGACACACACTCCTGTTTTGCTTGCAAAATGTCCAAACACTCATCAATCTCATCCATCGTAGACAGAATCCCTCCCTTTATTGAAGATGAATTCTCTTTCAAAGATTCATACTTGCTCAGTAAAATTTCCTTTGACCTCCTCTCCCTTTCCCTTCTCTCCTGCTGAACCCGCTCCACGTTAGCTTGTATGTTAGGAAATTGGAGCCTGAGTGTATTCTTCAGATAATCATAACCCAGTCTGAGCTGTCTGTAATGAATTCCAAACGACACATTCCACTTCTCCAAAAATTCAATGGCCTTCGAACGTAAAACAGACGCAACAGCAGGTGGAGCAGGAAGAGCCACGTTTCGCCTGAATCCAACACTCAAACTCAGCAACTGATCCAAGTTCTCAACAACAAGGGTCCTAAAAAGTTTTGAGCGCATGAAGAGTTCATCAATTATCAGAAGCGCGAGGTACCGGACCTGCAACACATATCTGTCAAAGTCAATCTGATGATTTTGTGCTGGAGATGATAGTTGGAATCTGAAACTTAAAATAGGGGTTGAGCTAATGAGTGAGGTTTCTCGACACAACAGTAAAATGAATGGGATTTCGTCATCTTATCACCCTTATACCATCAAACCTATCAGGAAGAAAATAATAGTCAATTTTCTATAAGGAATTGTCGTTTTTGTTGTTTCTCACATGTATGAATTTTTATCAACTTAGCCCCTTTCTTGTTGACGAATTGTCAGCTGAAATAAGCTTTTCATTCAAAATGAAATTTATTTATGCAATCTCAATTAACCCTAATTGGAAACCATGAGAAAGGGAAACGAAACCCCAATGACGATAGGTCCAAAGGAAATAGTACCTGAGAGTGGTCGCGCTTCATGAGATCCATGAGGGTTAGGGTTGCGACGCGGAGCTCCGAATCGGAATATCGAACCACCGTTTTAATGGCCTTGAGGAGACGGGGATCGACCTCCGGCGCGGTGGAGTTGGTGGCCCTCTCAATCAAAGATACCACCTTCGTTCCCTTTCCATGCCCTCCTTCTTCCGTACCCATCGAGTCCCAAAATCTCAAACTCACTGTTCCGTTCCGTCTATAACTGATTTTGAAAAAAACCTAATTTATATATGTGGCGATTTTCCACCTTTTCCGCGGTTGGCTTGCGCGCTACGTCGTCGAGGCCTCGAAAGTTCTGTTTGATGAAACGGGTTGTCGTTTCAGAAGTGTTCACAGTATAGGTTGCATTATGAATGTTATCGGTGGTCTTTGTTGAATTTACTCATGATGCTTAAACAATTAAATCACCATTTAACAGGTGAAACACGAATTATAGTTTGTTAAAGTAGTATTGATTAAATTTTAATTTACATATAGTGTACTTCCTCCTGACCTAAAATTGAGTAATTCTTATGCTAACTAACAGAGTTATGTCATATAATTAACTATTTTAATAATTTTATTTATTTATTTAATAAGAATGTATATTGTTATATTCACTTTAGTTATTAAAATTACAATGCTAACTAACAGAGTTATGTCATATAATCAAATCTACATAATTAACTAAGATGTACATATAAATATTATTTGTGTCTTGGGGACTTTGGTGTTTATTGTTATGTGGCTAGGTCATGCTATAAGTTGGTGTCATGCTATGTCTTGGGGACTTTGATTTTGTCAAACATAGATAATGTGGTTGGAGAACTTGTGACATTTTTCTCAACTCAAACATTAGATGCACTCATTAGAGAAATTAGAATATAACCGATGTGACCTAACTTGGATCATAGGCAAGTTTGTTCACGTAAGTTTGATATTTTTAAATTTACAAAATAACTAATAATAGACCCTTATCATATAAATTTAGAACATCTAATATTGAATATCATAACTAAGAATATTGAATATTTTAAAGATTTTTTGTTATAATAAATCCAATAAAAAAATATTTTAGTTTTATGAATTTTGGTTTGTGTTATTTTTTATTTGATTATGGTTTGTGAAAGTTACTATATAAAAAAAAAGTGTTATTATTTTGTTGTTATATAATGTCATGTGACATGGTTAAGGAAAGTTTAATTTAATTTTAGCTTGATTAAGTATATTATATAAGATATAGATAAGGATATTTAATTTAGTTTCAGTTTGGTTATTTTATATATCACTTTTGATGAGATTATATATGTATACAAGATTATATAAGAAATTATATTAAACATGGAATATCAAAGTTTTAGATAGGATGATAATGAAAGAGTCTATCAAATATATCGTAGTGTGTTATATTATGCGATTATGTTGTGTTTTTTGTCTATATGTTTTTCGAGCAATATACAACATAGGATAAAGTCAAAAATGTATAAACAAGAGTTATAGAAATATGGTCTGTCTCTTTAAAATAGTTCTATAAACATTTATACGTATAAATACATTTAATAATATAAACACTTTTTCTTTTATGTAAAAGGTTTTAAGTGCCTTTTACCTGATTTTATGCCATAAAATACTATTTCTTTACTGATTTAAAAAAACATCTTTATTAAAAACTGATTATAGTTTTTGTCATTATTTCTGCACTTGATGCAATTTTATTTTCAAATGCAAAATGTTTGTTATTTAAGTATTTAGAAAATCGATTTTTAAATATGTATGTATCAAAAACTTTATTAAAAACGATTAGTCTCAACTAGATAAATATTAACGTACTTTAGTTGTCTAAACTAGAGATATCTTCAATTCAAAAGGAAACAGAGAATCTCTAACTGTATAAGAAATTATTATTAAAATATATTTTATAAAAAATTTATATTAAATCTAATCTTAAAAATAATATAAGATGGTAAAACTCATTAAATAAAATGATTTTTTTTTAACACAAATCCTATTAATCTAAATCCAGTGTGTAAACTCAATTAAAATTCAATCGAATAAGATTAGACTCTTCCTAGGATACGTATCAAATCATGAGATTTTGCATGAAAATTACACAATTCACCTCGTTTATTATTAATATATAAAAAAAAATGTTGCACGTTTGAACAACAATTTATGTGACGTTAGCACAAATTTACAATAAAAAAAAGTGTACATGACAAGACACCATTTAACCAAACGCATAATAAAAAGAAATTATTTATATCCATAGTAAATAAAGTGAACATCATAGATTTACAATAAAAAAAATTGTGATGAACACATACTTCAAAATGTAATCAACACGAAAAATCAGGACTTATTCATTATAAATTTCAGACGCTTAATAAAAAGGAATTACTTCTATCCATAAAGCGAAGTGCAACATTATCATGAGAATAACTAGCACAAACTAATATTATATTTCTAAAGTACAACTTACTCCAAGGGGAACAGAGATTTTAGGATTATAAAATAAGTTAAAACAAAGCATTTACTCCACGTATTCCCGTATTGTAGGATTGAAAAAATAAATTAAATTCCATTACTTTTCAAAATGATTAAATTCTAATGTGTTCTTTTTATTTAACTTGAGGTGTCTCCAAAATCTGAGAGAAATATTGTCCTGGAAAAAGGAAAGTTTTTAGTGAGAAAGTATATCTAAAGTGATAGACATGGTAGTGGAGGCAGTGTTAGGTTGGTTGAGGTTGCACACCATCATTGTGATTTTCAAAGGAAAGTGGTGTGTGTTAGTGCCATCTCCACTTTATAGTCCCTCTTTAACAGCTAGACTCCATCCATTCATCCATAAATTTGGAAGAAAAGCAATTGCTTTTCTCTTTCCAAAGTTACAGTAACATTTGACAACATTGTACCTCTTCATTTTGATGCATCAGCTGGTTGATGCTAGCGGTGCATATTGTTGACCTACCATGTTGTTGTCGCACCCGAGACAACAATTGCAACACCATGTGCTTCTTCCACCATTATTCAATTATCTCACGCTGAATGGGGACTAAACATCACCCTTATTCACCTGTTTTCATAAGACACACAACATATTCCACGTGTTAGCTTGAAAAAAAAATACTCCGTTAGCTTCTACACCACCTGAGGAAAACATTCCAAATTACATTCATTTTTCAAAATACTAAATTTTCTCAGAAATATCAAATATTTTGTCTGTATAAACTTTGATTTTTTGAACCATGTTACATTATTTTATTACTTAAATTTATAGATTTAATTTAATGAATGGTTTTAATTAATAAAAGAGTTTAGCTATTATTTATCATTGTCATAGAAACATAAAAATAGTCGGATATATATCACTGTTAATGTAATTATAAAATAAATAAATTTATCATAAATATAATGAAATAATAATGTAAACCTAACATATTATTTATTACATAACTTGTTTTCTCTTAATAAAATAAAAAATATAATAATAAATCTTCCTAATGACAAACATGTCATGATCGTACGGAACCCCAACATAAGAAAATGACAGTTCTTCCGTACGTGTGTCTTTCCACAATTTATTTCTTTTGATTTATCTGGGAGATTCTGTATCGATGAATTCTGTGAATTTAGTCTAGTGTATCAATAATTGAGATGATAATTTTAAGGATAGAATAAAAGAGATGAGTTTTGAATTAAAGAATAATCGTAAAAAGGTTGAATGAATCGAAGTTAGATGCGCAACAGGCGCTTCATCTATGATGCAAACAGAAAAAAGTGAAATGTGAAAATATCTAATGGCATTTGCATTGGTAGTGGTAGGTAGAGTTTTGAGGAGAAGAAAAGACAAGATTATCCAGATTGTGCGAAATTGAAGTAGTTGGTGTATTTAATTGGAAAATGAAAAACACAACAAGGGTCAAGTAGCTAAGGGTAGAAAGAAACCAGAATAGAAACATTCTCATTTTGTTCCATCATAGTTCCTCTTTCAGATCTAGATTCAGATCTTGCCTTCATTCTCTAATCTAACCTTTTTATAAAACTTAAATAAATTATAAAAAACGATGCTAGCAATAATTCATATTAATAATTAGAAAACACGGGAAATGAGTTGTTCCCAGTTCCCACCACTCAAACGCAACCTCTCGGAGCAAACCCGACCCGCGAACCCCCCAGGTCGTACGAGACCCGGAATCCTTGTTGCTGGATGTTACCAATTATGGACAAACCGCTCATGGTTCCCGCAAAAGCGAAGCAGAAGCTCCCGCTATTATCCACCGGAATCAAGTAATTCGACGCTGGAAGTGACACGTCGGCACCGCGGAAGTGCAGCACCACCGTCGGCACTTTTACCTCAGTGAGCCCAGACAGATCGAAACACGTGTCAAAGAGCGAGAACTCCGACGCTCTCTTCAGGCGCGAGGCTCCCACACGGAACGCGTCTCGGAGGGCAATGTAGGCGGGTCGGGTCAAGCGGGTGACGGACGTGCCCGAGTCGATGATGACTCCGCCGTTACCGGCGGAGTCTAGGCGGAATAGCGAGGCGGAGAGGCCACGCACCGGCGTGCCCCCGACACTGATCCCGAGGAGCTCCACGTAGTAGAAAGTATCGAGCTTAGGGTTTTGAAGGAGAGGAGTAAATCGCGCGGTTCGGGAAACAGCAGAATCTCCGAAGACAACGGAGGATGGTTTAGCCGAGGCTGAACGGTCCACGAGGCAGTAAGAGAACTTCTGGTTGAACCGGCGTCCGGTCTGGACAGGAAACGATAACCTGCCCCGGCCCAGGCCCAATAAACCAGCAGCGCCTATGAAGAGTCCTTCGTTGTCGTGGCCACAGCCAAGCGCGACGCGCGTGACTCTTGTCCTCCGAAACGTCAGTGTTTCGGTGGAGAAGTCGCCGAATGTAAAGGAACCGTCGCCGTAGGAAACCTGGTACTGGCAAACCTTGTTCTTGTTGCAGCCTGGAGAGTCTAACCTGCGGCAGAGAGGGGCTCCACAGGGGATTCCGGCGTAAGTGCGGGATTTGGTGGGGTCGAAAACGGGGTCGGTTTGGGTGTAGCATTTGCGGCAGGGGGCGCATTGGAGCCAAACTACGTCGCTTCCGGTGTCCAAAACCATGTAGACGTACTTAGCGGGAGTACCCACGCCTATGCGCGTGAAGTACTCGCCGCTTCCTTGTGCTAGGCCCGATATGATGGAGCTGCTGAAACCGGAGCCGGATCTGCGCGCGTGGCTGCTGTTGAGGGCTGCGAGCGTGAGTAGGGATTGGACTCTTTTGCCGTCGCGTTGGAGTCTGAGGTGGAAGAGCTGCTCCGGGGTTTTGTTGGAGGAGAGTGCATCTATGTGATGGAGGTTAAGGGAGAGAGCTTCTTCCGGGTCGGGTTCTGCAAGGGCTTCGGCTTGGGGCCATGAGAGGGTGGGTGAGTGGGGGAGGGAGTGGAGAGACAAGGTTAAGGTTTGGGTTTGGAGTTGGAATGGGAGGGAGGTGGTGGTGGCGGCGGCGGCAGAGAGGGTGAGGGCGAGAGACAGGAAGAGAAGGCCATTTGTGGTTTTTTTCTTCACTTCCATGGTTGCAGTTTGCGGGGGTGAGAGAGTGCAGAGATTGTGGAAGAGAGAATAAATAAATGATGATGAGGCGGTCGCTGCTGTGACCATGGTTGTTACTGTTAGAAACTGTAAATAGTGACAACAGTTAATTATGAGGACGGTTGAGTTGGGTAGGGTAGGGTAGGGCATCACACCATCTTTACCATCTCTTTGCAAATCTATTTGTGTTTTACTACTGCACTGCACAAGTATCTTCACACTCGTTTATTAATGCTACTATAACAATTTACATGTTTTACTTACCACTTTCTATTACTTAGTTACCACCAAATATCACAACCTTGAGTTGGATTAAATTGTGTTAATTACAGGGAAAATTCAAATTGTGAATAGATCCCAGTACCAATTTAAATAATGAAATGCCTAAATAGATGCTTTCATTGTTACATTTTTTGGAAGATAAAAAAAGCTTTCTTTCTTTTATCTAGTAAATTATTTAGAGGCATGGGTTGTAAATAACATAACGCATTGAATTTATTAATGAAAATCATTCAGGTCAAAACAATTAAAAAATTTGTGTAACAACACTAATTTTCTTTCAGTAATATACAAATGGTAAAAGTGTGTATTTCTTTGTAATTATAGAATTTTGAGGTATATTTACTAGTTTTGGGTCTTAATTTGTTTTAAAAAGTTAATAAATTCTTTTATAAAAATAGTTAAATTCGAGCAAGACATTAAAAATATCGACCAAATTTTTTATAAAACATAGTTAAATTCGACCAAGGCATAAAAGAAAATAAGCAAGACATAAAAGAAAAGAAGGTTGGAGCGTCAAATCCAACATTATGTGAAAGAAGTCATTCTTAGACTACATGTAGTTTCTTGGTCCAACATTTTTTATATCAGAAAATGTTAAAGGATTAAAAATCTATAAATAACACTCATCATAATTGATTTGTTTAAATGTTTGTTATTTTGCAGCAAAAAGTATAATAGCAAACTTCCTTAAAAATTAAATAATTGCGTTGATGTTTATTTTACAATATTTATTTATTAATTAATAATTTACATTTAATAATTAAACTTAACAATGCAAATCAAAATTTAGTTATAAGATTGGTTTATCAATTAAATAAAATAAGACTTTTAATTGAAATGGATGCTGCAACTAATATACCCTTGTAAAAAATACTTACAACTTCTTCTTAATAATATTTGAAATTTAAATATTATCTTAAAACATGAATTTGTCAAATTTATCTTTAATAGAAGTGAAATTTTTAACACAGGTTGAAGTTGTCAATTCATGTATATGATTAGATATGTTCAACACAAACTTGTGCTAGCATAAATTTCAATGATTTAATAAGTTGACTTTAAACATAACTTAATATTACCGAATCAGTATGTAAGGTGAAGTTTGCACTACTTATATAAATCAACATTATCTCTAATCGATATAAAATTTCGAATGCATTAACAATTATAATTTGATAGTTAAATAATAAACTCGACGATAACATAAAAGAAGAATCATGTTAATGTTGACCAATTGATTTGTATTAGTTTAAATGTCATAAATATCCCTAAACATCATAAATTAATAGTCACTTTCTTATTTTTTTTTATGTAAAGATAGACACATAAGCCAAACTCTGCATGCATGTCATCCTTCCTTAGATTTCATGTTTGTCCTAGTAGTCTAAAGGATGACATTAGCCTGGTCTTGTAGAAACTTATAGAAATACATTGATATATTATTTATGAACAATCAAGTGGGGATATTTTTCATCCATTCCTATTTACTCTTTCATTTAATATTTTTATCCAACTCTTTCTAAAAACTGATTTTGAATTTGATCTGAACATTTGAGAACATGGGTCATCCATGATTCATCCACCTACCATCAAACTAAAACTTACAAAAAGTTATATCTCAGTATGTTCTCCATTATCATCTTCCTACTAAAATTATTGTTTTCATGTTTCCCGATTCTCGTGACTTGTTCTCCGTCTTTGCCTTTTCACCAATAGTATGACGCATCTTGTGCATATCTAACCATTCTTACATCTTTTTCATAAAATAAATGATATTTTTTTTATCAAATTCATTATTTTAAAAATTAAATTATGTATTTTTCATTAAAAATAAAAAATTATTATGAAAAAAAATAAATTTATAAAAAATAATATATGTGCATAGAAGAGATTTTGATACCACCGGCACTATACTATTTTTTTTTTCAATCTCTTTAATGAATTACACTTAGTTCAAAGTTTTTTTCATATGAACTTCAATAAATATTTTTTTATTAAAATATAAAGACAAATTTAATTAATCTAAAAAGTAATCTAACTTACAAATTACTACTATAAAATATTATAGATAGATATTTTGAAAATTCATTGAAACATAGACTAATATTAAAATTTTATTTTTTAAATTTATATATTGACTTTACTTTTGAACAATATACTATACATTGATATAAATAAGTATCTTTACATATATATATATATATGTATATATATTATTTATTAGTAAAACACATGCATTTTTTGTATGGTTTAAAATATTGTAAAAATAGTATTTAAAATATTAAAATATAGTTTTATAAAACAATATTAAAAAATATATGTAATGATTATTTTCAGTTAAAAAAATTTGAAGAAAGAAAAATTATTTATTTATTCTATTAAATTATTTTTTAAAAAAGATAGATTATTTAATTAAAAAAATAAAAAGAGGTATTATTTTATATAATAATACAAATTATCTTAAATTGATTATTTTCACTAGTTATAATATTAAACTCATGACTAAAACTATGCAACATGATACATGTAACTTGTCTATCTACAAATAGACAAGTAATAGTGTAAACTTTATTTATTATACTGTGTGCAATGTATCAGGGGAAGATAATGAAATAGAGTATATAGAATGTTACATATTTCTTGAATATAAGGTTCTATGGTCTAGTGGTTAGGACATTGTACTCTGAATCCAGTAACCCGAGTTCAAATCTCGGTAGAACCTTAAATTTTGTTATAATATCCTTTTTTTCTTTTCTTTTTTCTGTTTTTTTAATATTCAGTCTCTCCCACAGTATACATGGGGGCTGAATCACATATTGGGTGACATTTGATCTTTTAATTTGTTTTAAGTTTATGAGTATGGAATCAGAAACCCAAAGAAAAATTGAGGAAACAGTGTTGGACATACTCAACAAATCCAACATGGAAGAAGCCACTGAGTTCACCATTCGACTCACTGCCTCGGACCGACTCGGAATCGACCTCTCTGACCCCACCAGTAAACACTTTGTCAGAAGCATCGTTGAGTCCTATCTTCTCTCCGTTATGGCCAATGGAAAGGCGGAGGAGAAGAAGGACAATGTCGTTGAGGCCAACGAAGATTTGGAGGTGATGAAACTTAGGAGGGAAGATCCTGAAAGCGTTATTTGTCATGTAAGTTCTGCTTCTTCCATATTTCATAAAAGCCCTAGATTATTTCTGTTAGGTTCCTCTGCACCCTATGGACTGGGTAATTGATGGAGGGAACAAGTCAAGTTTACAAACTTGTTGATGAGTGTTTAATTTATGTTTTTAAATTTTGTTTGATTGGTCTAGCTGTCAAACAGGAGGAACGTGGCTGTGAAAACATTCAAAGGGGTATCACTGGTCTCAATTAGGGAGTTTTATATGAAAGATGGAAAACTAGTTCCTGGTTCTAAAGGTGATTACATAATCTATTGTTTGGTCTTGTGAATTTGCTGTTTTCTGTTGTACACTGTAAATGTTGCTGGAATTTTAAATTATGTGTTTGTAAGTTGGCCATGATCAGTAGTTTATGACAAGTTAATTTCATTCTTTATAGTCTAAAAATCTCTGCTTTTTGTATCTTTCTAGCTTAGGGTAAGATATTAGTGGGACTATTGTTGAGAAGAATGACAAAATCAATTATAGTCAGTGTGGGAGCCATGTCCTTTTGTTTTGTAAAACAGGAAAGATATGAACAACGGTACACTATCTTTTCCCAATTAATCGATTAATTTCATTCATAGTCAATTATGATTAGTGCACACAGATACCAATAACACTACATCTCTCTTAGGTGAAATTGACTAAAGAAAGCCACTAGGACTAAATAACACTACATCTCTCTTAGGTGAAATTGACTAAAGAAAGCCACTAGGACTAAATGAGGAGAGTAAATCACTTGTTCTTGAAAAATTGGTGGAGTCTGAGAATCACATTAGAAGAAATAATATTAAAGAATCTCATGGTCAATAATAACCTTGAGATTTAAGCTTTTAATCAAATCTGATGATATCACTTTTCATGTAACTAAGTCATCTAATGAGATATTATTATCATCCTTGTCGTTGTATTTGTGTTTTGCCAGCTGCTACATGCATAAATTAGAGGATTTGAGTTGAGGTCTGATTTAGATTTTGAGGATAATTACTTGAGTTTATGTGACTCTGTTTTGCTGAGAACTTGGTTAATCTGAATTTTGAAACTAAACATGTCCCTTTTCCTGAATTTTATTTTAGGTATAAGTTTACCTTCTGAACAATGGTCAATCTTCAAGAAGAGTGTTCCTGCCATAGAAGAAGCTATCATAAAGATGGAAGGAAGGATAAGGTGGGTATGCAATGCTGACATGTGAGCTATGTGATAACATAAAAGGTCATGGCTTCCAATGATATTGATATTGAATATTGAAATGTTATGTTGTGGAAATTGCTGAGTGCATATGTGCAGAATGCTTTTTTTTGTTTTTATTCTCTTGGTATATTACCAAATATGAATTTATGATATTCTTTCTTGTAAGTTTAGTTGGAGAAATTTCTGCATTTTTCTGAATACCTACTGCTTACTTTGCTGGAAGGAAAACATGTTTCTTGGTGTTTAATCATGCAGATAAATGCATGGTAAAAATTGTTTTTTAACAGTAGTGAAAACATTTATTTGTGGGCTAGTCTAACCTAGAATATGCAATCAACACAATGTAGATCGGAGCTTAATGGTAAACAAAATGGAGATGGGTCAAATTCAGTCCCTCTTGAGCCTGTTGTCCCCGTTCCTCCACTTGAGCCTGTTGTCCCTGTTCCTCCACTTGAGCCTATTGTCCCTATTGAAGTTGTCCGTTTTGATGGGAAGAATTTCCAATTCTGGGCTCAGCAGATGACATTATTATTGAAACAATTAAAGATTGAATATGTGCTAATTGAACCATGCCCGAATGCTGCATTAGGGGAAGGTGCAAAGGCTGAAGACCTTGTCACAGCCAAGGCTGCAGAAAGGAGATGGTTGAATGATGATTTAGTGTGTTCTCGTAATATCTTGAGCCATTTATCTGATCCTCTTTTCAACCAGTATGCGGACAGAAAAATGAGCAGCAAGGAGTTGTGGGAAGAGCTAAATCTGGTTTATCTCTCTGAGGAATTTGGAACCAAGAGATCTATAGTGAAAAAGTACATTGAATTTCAGATAGTTGATGAAAAAACAGTGAGCGAGCAAGTCCGAGACCTAAATGGCATTGCAGATTCTATTGCTGCTTCTGGAATATTCATGGATGATAACTTTCATGTCAATGTCATCATTTCAAAGCTTCCACCATCGTGGAAGAACTTCTGCATGAAGTTATTGCGTGAGGAATATCTACCTTTCTGGAAGTTAATGGAATGTATACAGGTAGAGGAAGAATTTCGGTGTGGAGTACGACGAGTGGGTGAACATTCTAACAGTGTGGGATTTCACCAGGACAATAGAGGTGGTGGACAGAGGAGGGTTGACTATAAGCCTCTAGGAATGTGCAGGAATAGGCCAGAAATCAATGCCAGGAGTATACCCTGTAATGTATGTGGCAAGAGGGGACATCTTTCTAAAAATTGCTGGAGAAGAAGTGACAAGCAAACTAATGAGAGGAAAGCAGAAGAGGATGTGAACACACCTACTACAGAAATTGGTATTGTGGCTGCTACCCCTCCCCCTACCTAGTAAGTTTGTACAAAAACATGCTTTGTATTTTGAACCAGGACACAGAAATCTACATTTTTAGGCCAGACAAGTGAGTTTGACATTTATGTAACTCGTAGATAGTGTCTTTGAATTACAGGAATTGGTACAGCCTCTCTTTATTTATTTTTATATAGCTACTTCATTTAGTGAAGATGCCCTTGATGAATTTAATTTGCTCAAACTACTGACTAATTGATTTAGAGTCCGAGGATAGGACTCTACCAATTTTGAATTACGTACCCATTGTAGACTGTGCATAATAGTGTGTGGTTGTGAAATTGCTTTGGGAAAAAATATCAAATGACTGGATATGAAATTTGTCAATTATTTATTGTCTTCTAGAAATAGTTCTTTTGTCAACTAAATAAAATTGTCTTTCCTCAATTTACTTTCAGAATAAAACTAATCTTACATAAACTTTTTTTTATCAAAAGAAGTCGATTGCAATTAATTAAATCAAAATTAGAAATCGATTTTACTGAAATTAATTTTATCAAAAAATCTAAAATAGACTACTGATGTACATCTTGTCAACACTAGCTTAATTTGTAGCAGTGTCTCAACTGAGCTGCACTAAAGAGTAAAATTTCTGGAACGATTATATGAATACTAGACTTGATTGAAGATAGATAATTTAAGTGAAACATAGATTGTGGGTAGAGGTGATGTAGATGAATTTTTTTTCCTGACCATCTTGTGTGACATTTTGCTGTGCACCAACAAGTCTAATGACTACCTTAAAAGAGTCTCATTTTTAAAACAATTGTTGGTAGTCCACAGGAGCAATTGAAAGAAAGTCCCACATGTTACATCATATTAATCAGTGAACTACTTGAAATTGGAAGATAAGACTTATAAACATAAGAATTCGGTTGTGCTCATTTAACACATTTCATTTTCAAGAAAGTAGTAGTGCTCAGCAAGTTGAATCATTCAATATAAAAACTAAACTATCCAAGGTTTCTCCTGACTGCAATTAAGAATCTGATGTAAGCAAACATAGCTACTTGTTTAGGTTACATAAAGAAGTTCACTGTGTTGTGTCTATTTATGAACACCTATCTACTTTCTTTTTGGCATATTCCTAGTGAACTAAGGTCCACAACTAGTAGCTGATACACAATTAAATGTGATTTGTTAGTTGTTAACATGTCTTGCAAAGTAACTTTTCAGGTTTGCCTAGTGAAGATTTCCTTTTCTATAATCCAATAACTGCTGCTCCCTGTGTTTATCCGCACTAAGTTTAGAGGTTTCCCAATTCAGCTTCCTCACTGTCTCTTCAGTTTCAATGTAGTTTGACGGTACATCAGATCCTCCAGAAATTAAAGGAAATTTCACTTCTACATCTTTCCTGCAGCAGGAGAGTGTTGTGAGAAATTTCATTCATAATAAGACAAAAAATATATATTAAGGGTGAGCCCTCCAATTACAGAAGAATATTTAGATGAAAGCAAGAGAAAGAAAAGAAGGCTTTTAATCAAGGAAAGAAATAAATGATTGTCAAATGAGGAGAAAAAGGAAGTCTTAACAAAGTAGTTCTATCTGCCAACCATTATTGGAAATTATTCAACTGCTCATCTTCATCTTTTCTCTTATAAGCTAACTTCTAATTTTTAATATTTGTTCCTATTTTTTCCTTTAAATATTTATTAAATCTCTTTTTTTACACTTTCCTATATAAGACATGATTTTATTATTTTTAATTTCTATCACACGGTAAAAATTTATTATTTTGAATCATTTACTAAATAAAATACTGACCATGATGGACAATGAGTTTATTATTATCACTTGCATACTCTTTATATTACATAATTTATTTCAACCATTATATCAGTTACAATATTTTTCTACTATTTCAGGATTATAGTTCAATCCATTATGTTGATAGATGATATAGTTGTTTGATTTTTAAATATCTTTCGAATTACATTATGCATTTTAACTCTATTTTTTTACTTTATTTTAAATATCTAATTTCTATCTAAAAATACATTATTTTTACTTTATTTAAATTTGAATAGAAAATATTGCAAGATATGGTATAAATTTAATAATAAATACACAATATGAAAAATATTGACAATTGAAAGCAGTACATATATAATTAAAATAATCTATCTATAAATTAAAGATGATAATAATTTAAAGTTAATTAGAAATTAAAACTAGAACTACCTCAAATATATTTTATCAATAAAAATAAAAATTAATTTATATCAAATATCATACTAACGTGTCTATTATGTATAATTTACTTTTATTAGCAGCTTTAACCGATAGTTTCATCAAATACTCATATTTTAGTAAACTAACTTAAAAAAAATTCAACTACCAGCTAGATTTGTCAAATATGGTTCATATCCTAGGAAAAAATAATTTTTCATCATGTAGAGCATATGTCATTATCTCTCTCATTGGGAGATACAAATCAAATGGATGAAGTATCAACTAAATAAAATTCTCCTATTGAAACAAACAAAATTGAACTATAAAAATCATCTAAATCAAAGATATATTAAGGAGTGGAAGTTTAATTTGAAACTGACCTACAACCAAGAGCAAACATACCACCTCTTTGAATCATCCCACCATCCAATGACAAAGCTCCATCATAAATGCATGGGAGAGCAAGCAGCATTTCGTTCCGGGTTTTATATATTTGCAGGCGAGAAAAAAGTCCATAAAACAGTGTCTCTCTAAGACCATGCCCAATGTCAGTAAGAAAAGATAAATGTTTTGAATCCAAATGGATCATGTTCACTGCATAATCCAGAAACCCAGGTGGGCACTCCCCATTAGGTAATCTTGGCTTTGGAAGAGCCAACTTCTTTTGTGGATCATCTGCTACCAAACCTCCAACAAAGGGTCTGCAATAACAACAGAAGGTTCACCTTCCTTCTAAATTATGCATGGTAGAGTTTTTTTTTTTTTAAACAGGAAATGCGACTTGTTAATATGTCAGATTTTATTAGCAGAGGGACTTGAACCCACAATATATTCTTCCTTCCCTTCAACCTTACCACCAATATATGCATGTAAGAGTTGGATACTACATGTGAGTTTTTCACATCTTATAAAGAGAATAATAGACACAAATTCCCAGCACATGGTGCACAAATTTAACCATAAATAGGATCTTTGTGTCTATCTCTCTTTATATGAACCTATGCTGCTAAAAAATGTTACAGGAGGAAAATTCACATATTTGTCAAACTTGCCTTAAATCTTCAAGAGATATGACAGCAAACCGGCCATTAATTCTCTTTCCAATTGAAGACCCTATGCCATGCAATCCAGCATTACAGTTTATCAAGCCTTCAGTATCATACTTCTCCAGTGCATTAATGCCTTCATAGGAACTGCAGACAATTGCAAGCATCCTCTCCAAGCCCAAAAACTCAGAAAGGATCCTGTATTTGGACAAAATTGAAAGTTCTTTTGGTTAAATAATAGCAATAGAAGCTTCTTTCTCAAGTTCTAAGATTCATACCCAGAGTAATGGTGTGCTTGGAAATTTCAAATTAGCACATGAAGAACAACGAGACTTGTGTTTTAAAATCGGGGAATTAAATGAGACCACAAGAGATATTGTCTGTTGTAGACAGATGGGTGTTAAAAAATTGAAAATAAAATAAAATAAATTATATTAACCTGCTAAGATTATCGCTCTCAACTTTGCCAAGGGTTGCAACAACTCCCACAACATCCTTTGTTAATGTCAAATTCGATGTCTGAGCATTACCTTTTAGCCAACTAAATACACCAGCAGCAGTGTTTTCTTTCTTCATTATCTGTTCCATTGTTTCCTCTTCAGTATGAAAGGCACCATTTCCACTATCTGAAGTAATTACATTGTTTGAATGGTACTTTGCAAGACTCACTACAAATTTCATTAGCCAAAAAAGTTGGAGTGAGTTAAATAAGAAAAGCTTGATTAAAGTGGCTCACTCAACTAATGAGTGATGCAGTATTAAATTGAACAGTTAATCTAAAATTCTATTTACTCCCCTCATATCCCAACTTTACCTTGATAAACAAGTAAAAATAAAAACCAGATTGATTTCTAGACATACCTTGCAAGTCAAATATTGATTCAGCTAACTGATTTGATTGAGAATTAAGGAACTTAAGATTATCTTCGTGCTGTTTGATAATCTTAGATCTCTCACTGATATCATCACGGAGACTCTGCTGAAACAATAAAAGAACATGATGTGGAAAAAAATAACTTGATAAAAAAAGTAAAGCACTAATAACATAAGTGACCAACAACACTTGGTTCAACCACTTTCAGATTCTCAAAAAATCTCTTATGTTCATTCATGGGTTCTTCATGGGACTATTAGTACTCAATCAAATAACAAAATGCAGGTCCTGCAATCAATGGGTTTTGGCTGTAAAAAAGTCATTCATCAAAAACATGGTATAAAGACCCTTGCATACCTTAACTGGAATCAAGAATGGTGGTTTTCTTCAATCAATTTATCATGGATCAATAGAAGAACCATGTCCCCCCAAATCAAATCATGGTTTGTATCACCCACAAAGGTTATAAAAAGCATTACACCATATAACAGTACCTTTTAGAGTTTTCACAACCATAGTTGCAGCCAATTAACCTCAAGAAGATTTTTAAGAGTTTTTCACAACTATAATTGTGGATGAAGAACCCACAACCTCAAGGTTTTTTGGAGTTTATGCGCTGTAATTGCAGTCAGTTAAGTAGCATCTATTCAAACAAAACTCTTTTATAATTCAATAGATCGGGAAGAACTGGTAACCACCATTTTAACACACACAAATTGGGATTTTAAAACTGGAATCTGGACCTGTGATTTTAAAATTGACAGGTAGAAATGGAGTGAACTCCAAAATCTGCTGGACCTGAACAGTAAATACTGAATTTGTTGCCCATCCTTTAATTGGCAAAAAATTAACCTTCTTAGGAAGTAAACTTTCCCATGGGCTTCATCCATGTTAAGATTTAGTTCATGCAGATAGAATAAAAAGTAGAACATAAGATATTACATAGAACAAAAGGCAAAATGGTAGGAGAAAAAACCTCACCGTGTGGTTAAGCTGAGACATAATGAAACCTGTTATTGTGTTGTGATGACTATCTTTGTGTATCTGCTCTGCTCTGCTTTCTTTCAAGTTTGTAAAATTCCCAAACTTTGCTATTTTCAATTCTTAAATACCAACATACCAAACCAAAGCATGGCAGTCAGCAGTGGTACTTTCGTCATTTTGTTCAAATTCTCTGACATCTGAACCCTACATCTAGTGTTTTAGATACTTCACACAACACAGTTCCGAATCCAAGGTTTCATCACTCTAATCTTTTACAACTTGTTTCCCTTGTTAACATTTTCATTTATATTTTAAAATTAAATAACATTTTTTATTTTATTCTACTATGATAGATATTTTTATTTTTTTTAAATAAATTAATATATTTCTTTCTGTCAAATTAATAATAACGGTAACACCATCACCAATAAGTAAGACGTGTCATTAATTAAAATTGAATTGTTGAGGGAAGTAACATGTAACGTAATTTAATAACATTGTTACCATACAATTCAAAAACAAAAATAATAACGGTCAGTCAGCGTCGTAGTGTGGTCACTATACATCCTTGCAATATAAAATATATAACTAAATAATTTTAGGTATATATTTTGTTATAATATATTATCTTCAAACTTTAAATCAACTTTCATCAAACTTATTATTCCTAATTAGTTGGATCTCTTATATTATATTATATTATATTATATTATATTATATTATATTATATTATATTATATTAAGAGTGAATATAACTTAGGATTTATTAATCATTAACAAATATATTTAATAAAATTACCAAAATTTTAGGTAGAAATAAAGAGATATATACTTGTTATAGTTAAAACCGGTTGAAAAACAAATTAAATTTTTAAAAATTATATAATATTAGTTGAGATTTAGAAATAATATAACAACTAACTATATCTTATAAAATATTTATCTCAATATAAAAAAATAATTATGAATGTTATTATGAATGTTCTAGCTACAAGTCCTAGAGATCACGTATTTTTTTATTTTATTTTTTTCTAAGAACACTTATCAAATAACATTTAATTACTCATAAATATCTTTTAGTTTCAAAATAATCATTCACAATCTTTCTACACCTAAATTAAAACATAACTTCACAAAAAAATATCAAACCAACTTAAACAAGAACATAATTCTCCTAAATTCATGGCTTTTGTATTTATTATCAAACTAATCCTCCAAAAACATTATAAATATTGATTCAAGACTCCCAAGTAGTCTTCTAATTCAATCAATAACATAAAATGTAACATCTTGTGTTAATCTCTCTCCATTTGAGGTTGTCATACATCTTTTAAGAAAACTCAACCAAGTTTCCAGTAAGAAATGTAAAAGCTCGATCCATTCAAAGCTTCTTCAAGTGCATCAAATATAAAAACATCAAGAATGGCAAGATTCTTATAATTATATTTTAGACATAAATTGGGTGCTAATTTTGTCTTCAATTCAATTTTTTTTATAGTCAATTCAATTATCCTTTATTGAAAAAAAAAAATTGTTACTATTTCAATAGCTAGTTTGGTCTCCAATCATTTGTCTGGCTTAATTTTCATTTCTAGATCTTGAATCACACTAAGTGAGAGGTTACTAGTTTTCTTGTTAACTTTGTGTGTTTCTTTAAACTTTCTTTTGAGTAATATCTTCCTTGCAAATTATCTTTTCAAAGTCTATGTTATTTTGAAATTATATAATAATTATTGGATAAATAATTGTGATTTGAGTTTTTGTGATTAAGAATTAAAGAATAGAGGTCCAGGTGTTGTAATCTAAACTTGAAATGATGAACTAAGTGGTACAAAACATTGAACAAAATATTTTTATAATTTTTTTTACATTTAGAATGTTAGTCAAATGATCTTTAGACCAACATTTATCCACTTCTGCGACATATAAATACCAAAAATAAAAAGGAATAAAAGTGCATCAAAAGATACATAGTTTATATTTATTTACATGTACAATTTTTATTCAATTGGATAAGCTAATTCTAATCATAAAGAATGTCATTATTTTCTTTTAAAAGTTTTTTATTGAAAATTTATCCAAATAGATTTTATAACAGGAACTAAATGTGATCATGAAATATTTTATAAGGAGACTTTATAAATGTTAAATTTATGCAAATAAAAATTATAATAAAATAAACTATAATAATATATTTCCCAACATATTTTGTAAAAAAAATTATTAATAGAAAATTAGTGAAAACTATAAACTATTAATAAGATTCATAAAAATAATGCAAGGCCGAAAAAATTATAATTTTAAAAATTCATTAATAAAAATATTCAAAAATATGTTAAATAAGATATTTCCAACACTTTGGTTTATTGTTAACAATAGGGCAATTTATCACAACAAAAGCCTGACATGGGTGCCAAAAAGAGAAGACATAATTGGGAGTTTCTTTCTGCATCTGTGTGTTTTTCTTCCTACATCTCATAATGTTATGCAATGGTTAAATTATCTTTATTATTTTTTAAAATATCCGCACTCTTTCTTATTTTTCCTTATGCACACCATAGATCTACATTTTCTACATTTATTTGCCTTTCCTTGCACACAACAACTTCATCTCATCGCATAGGAATTTGTGAGGCACGTTTCACTTGATGTTGGTTTGGTAGTGTTTTCGACGACTTGGTGATGGTTTGTGTTGGGAAAAACGGGTAATTTTCCCACTAAAACAAAACCCTAACAGAACTACCCGACAAATAATATTGAATAAATAAAGCGGAATAATAAAAGAGATAAAGAGGAAAAACACACCCGAAAATTATTAACAGAGTTCGGCCTGTTTAGCCTAATATCCGAGCACAGCAAAAACAACTCCCTTTTATTATTATGAGAGAAGATATTACAAATTGGGATATATAACAGTGAAGGAGAAAAGTTTAATTTATAACCCTCAAACCTCCTTCCCAAACAATGAACCCACGATGTGGGACTTGGGATTAAGCCAAAATAAACAAATCTCCACCTTAGCTTAATTTCAAGTCCCACCTAAAACAAATCTTCTCACAACATAACAAAAACAAACTTTACAGTGCTTCAAATTTGCGCCTCCGGGCGCCAACTTCAAATGTGCAAAATATTAACCAAGTCTA